>Ga0335077_10000021_pt1 | contig 169522 bp, 168 predicted proteins | sample Lox_Sample_31_FD_207151 | JGI IMG/M metagenome (GOLD analysis project Ga0335077, IMG submission 207151) | Soil microbial communities from Loxahatchee National Wildlife Refuge, Florida, United States - Lox_Sample_3.1 | ecosystem: Environmental > Terrestrial > Soil > Wetlands | place: USA... | reverse complement strand
GCCCTGCCAATATCGTAAGTGGCAATGTGCGGGAGAGGAGTATCTGCCTTCATCCCGCCGCTTGGGAATCCCATTTGGCCCGACTCGGGAAACGGTGTCGGAGTCTTCGTTACGACTCCCAGGACCCAATCCTCCATGAACCAAGGAGGCCGAAGAATTGTGCACGCAAGCCCGAGCTCCTCCGCCTCCTTTTCGATAGAAATTTTAGTCTTGTGAATCGGGTAACCGTGCTCGAGGGCCGCGATCGTCACCGAGCTGAGAACGACGTGAGGGACCTCCGCCTTGCGTGCCGCACGGAGTGCTTCCCGTCCCTGCCGGACCTCATCCTCCACCCACACGGCCTCGTCCTGAGTCTCGACATGCCTGGCAAACGGATCGGTGACTAGGTAGAAACCGTCGGCTCCGATGAGGTGAGGAATCAGGGCCGCAGCGTCGCGAAGGTCTGCGACTGCTGCCTCGATTCCCAGGTCCTTGACCTTAGCGACTTTTGAAGGCGTGTGGGTGATCCCAATCACCCGGTGTCCCGCCTTCTTGAGATGTCGAGCGGTAGCACCCCCTTGCCACCCCGTCACGCCAGCGACTACGAAGGTTTTCGTCGTGGCAACGCACCCCGCCCTTGGCTCCCCATCCCCGACCCGAGTAATAACCCGTCCGCGCAGGCTTCATGAAGGACGCGCGCGGCCAACGGCATGAGCGCAATCAGCGCGCGGGAGCGGGCTTCCGCGCAATCACCACGTCCATCGCCTTCCGATGCGGAACGCCGCTTGCGTCGGAAATGAACTCCACCTGCCCCGAGTCCAAGACTTGCCAATCCCAGTAGTAGCCCAGCAGCTCTCCCGAGCGGAACGGAGACGCAAACGGATTCGTCGTCTGGGGCGGGATGTAGGGTTTCGGTACGTCGGCGTTCATCGCGTTGATCCCCCCCGGCGCGGTGTTCGCCTTGAAGTGTTCGAATCGGGTCGCCCGAATTCGACGCGGGAGATTATTTAGGGCACCCGAGCAGAACACAACGTCCACCCGATGGCCCAGTCGGTAGGTCCGCAAGTCCCCGACCAGAAATCGAGCGCTGACCCCGAGCCGAGACGCCCGGCGCTCCGCCTTTCGGACTCCCACACTTGAGATGTCCACGCCCACGACCCGGTAGCCCCGCCGGGCAAAGTAGATCGAGTCTCGGCCCTCGCCGCAACCCAGGTCGACCAACGTCCGGGGCGGGCGCGGAAGTGAGTGCGCTAGGCGAACGACATCACGTGCCAGTTGGGTTGGCTTGCTCCCCCAGTACAGACCGGGCCGAGAGTAACGCTCATCGTAGATCGGCTCACTCAACGCCAGCGATCCTCCCCACCAGCGGCGCAACCACCTCGGCCCAACGCGAGAGGCCGCCGCTGCATAAGAACTCGACGAGATTGACCCGGGGTTGAGAGCGTATCTCCAGCTACCGGCGTGCCGAACGCGCGGTCCCAGCTCTTGTCGCACAACTACCCGGCATCGGCGAGTCATTCCGGAATACCGGATTATGGGGCTGGAATCAGAGCTTCAAGCTCCGATCGAGGGCTCACGGGGCGAGGGGCGCAGAGGCGAAGGGGGGACCCCGTTCACGCCAACCCCTTCAGTCCACCACCCGCAGCAAAGGCGAGGGAAAGGAGGGACGAGAGTGCGAGAAAGCCAGCCACTGGAGGGATTTGAACCCCCGACCTGCTGATTACGAATCAGCCGCTCTGCCGCTGAGCTACAGTGGCTCGGCGGGCGAGCAGGTGGGGCGGACTATAATGATGGCGTCACCCACCGCCGGAGGCTGCCAGTGCCTCGCTCAGGTCGCGCAGGAGGTCCTCGGGTTCCTCGAGGCCGAGAGAGACCCGGACGAGGCCCGGGTCGATGCCGCGCTCCGCGAGCTGGGCCGGTGTCAAGTGACGGTGGGAGGTCTCCGCAGGGACGCTCACCAGGCTCTCCACTCCCCCCAGGCTCGCCGCCACCTGGACGATCCGCAGGCTCCGAAGGAATCGAGGGACCGCGGCGGCGCCGCCTCGCAGAGAGATCGAGACCATCCCGCCGCGACCCCGCATCTGCCGGGCGGCGAGGGCCTCCTCCTCGCTTCCATGACTGCCCGGGTAGTGGACCCGAAGCACTTGGGGGTGGCGGGCCAAGCCGGCGGCCACCCGGGCGCCGGTCTCGTTGTGACGCGCCATCCGGACGCTGAGCGTCTTCAGGCTGCGGCCGAGAAGAAAGGCGGCGAACGGGTCGAGGGTCGAGCCGAGGTCGTACGTCGGGTCGATCCGACCGACCAGCGCGGACGGGCCGACGACCACCCCCGCGAGGAGGTCGGAGTGCCCGCCGAGGTACTTGGTCGCGCTGTGGACCACGAGGTCGGCCCCGAGCGCGAGCGGGTTCTGGTTGAGCGGCGTCGCGAACGTGTTGTCGACGACGACGGTCGCTCCGGCGTCGTGCGCCACTTCTGCCCAGCGCCGGAGGTCGACCAGTGTGAGGGTCGGGTTCGTCGGGCTCTCGAGCCAAACGAGCCGCGTCCCCCGCGGAACGACGGTCTCAGGGTCGGCCGACTCCGCCGGCGAGACCTCCCGCACCGGGACACCGAAACGGGGTCCGAGATCGGTGAGCAGGTCCGTCGTGCCTCCGTACAGTCCCTGAAGCGCCACGACCCGGTCGCCGGACTTGAGGAGCGACAGCACCACGGCACTGGTGGCGCCCATGCCCGAGGCGAACAGCCGGGCCTCCTCGCCCCCCTCGAGCTGGCGGAGGACCTCGGCCGGGCCGTCGAGCGTCGGGTTCGAGATGCGCGTGTAGAGGTGGACCGTCCCCTCCCGTGCCGCCTCGGAGTAGGGTGCCGGGTACCGGTACGTTGAGGTCTGGTAGATCGGGGCGGCGATCGCGCCGGCGTTGAGGTCGGGCAGACGGCCGCCGTGGATGAGGCGGGTCGCCGGTCCCACCCACTCCGGGAGCGTCTCGTACGGTCGGCGCCGGGGCACGCCGTGCGGCTCGCTCATGGAGTGTGCTCCTCCGGCGGGACCGGCCGCTTCGGTCGGAGCAGGGCGAGGCGGGCGGGGGCCCCGATCTCAGAGAGGTACTCGGCGACCGCCGGAGGCACGAGGGGGCGCCACCCGCGGTCGTCGGCGAGACACGCCCGCAGGTGGGAGCCCTCGAACCGGCGGCGCTGGACGAGCCGCGGGCTCTCGACCGAGTAGCCGGCCCGCTCGAAGAGGAGGCGGGTGAGCGGGTTGTTCGTGTAGGCCCGGTCGAACTGGGGCAGCATGGACTTCAGGTAGGCGACCCACTGGGCGTGGCGCTGGATGTCGGCGAGGGGGACGACTAGGGCGGGGCCCAGCGCGGCCTCGTGGAGGGCCCGGTCGATCATCTCGAACCGCTCGCCGGCGGTGAATGGGTTCTTCCAGGTGAACGACTCCTCGGCGGTACCGATCCCGAGGATCAGGGGCACGCCCGGGCGCCGGCGGAGGATCTCGCGGACCACCGCGAGGTGCCCGAGGTGGAACGGCTGGAACCGGCCCACGAGGAGCCCCCGAGGACGGGGTGGCTCACTCGGGGGAGAGGTCTTCGACATCCTCGAGGAACTCGTCGATGTGCGGGCACCGCGCCGTCAGGTAATGACGGCAGTGGCGGCAATGCCGGTCGTTGAACGACACCCCGAGCCGCCGGTCGAACTCGTAGCACGGCCGGTTGACGAACCTCTCCTCGTCATCCTCGTCGGTGTCGTCCGGGAACGGCAGGGGACTCGGCGGAGGAGGCGGATGGACGGGGACCCGGAACGACCCCTTCACGAGCCGGCCGGACGGCCCGTAGGAGCGGCCGCCACGGAGGAGGCGGGGGGAACGTCATCGCCGGAACGGCTGGTCGCCAGCACCATCGCGGCTAGGCGCTCCAGCAAGGAGTCCTTCTTGGCCCCGGTTCCGGCCAGGGCGTACTTCAGCACGTCCCGCAGGGTCCGGACCGGGATCACCTCGACCTTCCCCCGGTACCTGGATTCGAGCACGAGGTCCTCCATGTTCGCCTCGGGGATGAGCACCCGTCGGAGTCCGGAGTCGGCGGCTGCCTCGACCTTGGCGGTGACCCCGCCGACCGGGAGTACCTGGCCGCGCACCGAGAGCGAGCCCGTCATCGCCACCGACTGGTCCACCGGGACCCCTTCGAGGGCACTGATGACGGCCGTGGCGATCGAGACGGAGGCGCTGTCTCCCTCCACCCCGTCGGAGGTGCCGACGAACTGGATGTGAATGTCGTAGCGGGAGATGTCCTCGCCCGTGTACTTCTTGATCAGGGCGCTGACGTTCTGGACCGCCTCTTTGGCGATCTCGCCGAGCTTGCCGGTCGCCACGACGACCCCGCCGGCGCGGGTCTGCGCCGGGGTGACCTCCGCGACGATGGGCAGGACGATCCCGGAGAACTCGGACATGCCGGTCTGGGCGTTGATGGCGGCCAACCCGTTCACGACGCCGACCGCCGAGCCCTCGGTCGTGAACATGCGGTACTCCTTGCGGCGTTCGATGTACCGGTCCGCGATCTGTTGCTCGAGCGAGCGGCTCGCCCGCTTGGCCTTGACGACCTGCTCGGCGTGGACCATGGGAAGGCCCTCGGAGAGGGCGATGTCGCCCGCGACCCGAACGAGCCCCCCGAGCTCGCGCAGCCGCAGGGTCAGCTGGCCGGATCGGCCCGAGCGGCGCTGGGCCTCCCGGATGACCTCGATGATCGCCGCCCGGTCAAAGTGCGGGATCTTCTTGTCCTTCACGACCTCCTGCGCGACGAACCGGACGATCTTCAGGCGGTTCTCGGGCGTGTCGGGCATGGTCGTCTGGACGTAGAGCTCGTAGCCGTAGCCACGGATGCGCGAGCGGAGGGCCGGATGCATCGCCTGGACGCTGTCGATGTTGCCGGCCGCGACCAGGACGAAGTCGGCGGGGACCGGCTCGGTCTTCACCATCGCGCCGGCCGAGCGCTCGGACTGGCCGACGATCGAGAACTTCCGCTCCTGCAGCGCCGTGAGGAGCGAGTGCTGGCTCTCGATCTTGAGGAGGTTGATCTCGTCCAGGAACAGGACCCCGCCGTTCGCCTTGTGGATCGCCCCGACCTCGACCCGCTCGTGCGGGGGGGTCTCGAGGCCACCGGACTGGAAGGGGTCGTGCTTCACGTCGCCGAGCAGCGCGCCGGCGTGGGCCCCCGTGGCGTCGATGAACGGCGGCTTCTCGTCTTGGGTATGCCCCACCAACAGCTTCGCGACGTTGGCCCCTGACTCCGACCTCCCTCCGGAGAGCCGGACGAAGACGTAGAGGATCACGACGATGAACAGCCCGAGCAGGAGGTCCGTGAGGTTGCCCGTCGTGAAGACGATGTAGAGCGTGATCGCCATCACGGCGAGCGCGATGACGATGAACAGGATCGTGCGGGTCTCCTTCTTCTGGGCCGCCTCGAGCTTCTGGGCGGCGACGATCTCCTTGCCCTTCCCCGCCGGGACGACCCGGATCTTCGGCTCGTTGGGGTCCTCGTTGTTCGGGTAGGCGAGGATGTCCTGGAGGGGTTCCTTGGGCAGGAAGTCGACCATGGCGCGGGCGAGCATCGACTTGCCCGTCCCGGGCTCGCCGATCAGGATCATGTGGCGCTTCTGGGTCGCCGCCTTGCGCGCGACCTCGACCGCCTCGTCCTGACCGATCACCTGCTCCAGCAGGCGGGGAGGGACCTCGACCTGGGCCGTCGACTGGTAGGGAAGGTTGGCGCCCCAGGTGTCGAGTTCTTGCGGGGGCGGACCCGAGTCGGGGGGGTTGTCGGACGGTGTTTCCGCTCCCTCAGCCATGTAGGCGTCCCGACCCAACGGGTCCGTTGGGTCCGTTGCGCCGGTCAAACTAACGGGAGTCCATATAAACCCCTTTCCAGCCGCACAGGTAACTACCGCACTCCCCGCTCCACTTCGCGAGTGCTTGGTCACCTCCGGGTCGCTCGGGGGCCGTCCGTTATCTACGCGGCCCGGCTCGCACCGGCGTGGGCATCGTGACCCAGCGCCTCGAGGGAGCCCCGGTGGCGGCGTCGCTGGACGCGGTCACCCGCGCCGCCCTTGGGGCCCGGTCGCAGACCGAGGCTCCGCCGACCCTGGCGAGCGTGCACCGCGGCGTCGACTCTCCCTTCCAGTTCTACCGCCGCCGTCAGATGCGGGCGGCCGAGACCCTCGGGATCCGATTCCAGGACGAGCCGCTCGGGTCCACGGCGGGCCAAGCGGAGCTAGTCGAGCGCCTTCGACGGCTCGATGCCGACCCGGCGGTCCACGCGGTGCTCGTCGAGCACCCATTGCCCCGGCCGTTCGACTTCGGCGCGGCGATCTCGACCCTCCGGCCGGAGAAGGACGTCGACGGGGTCAGCGCGGCGAACCTCGGCCGCCTCCTGGGCCCGCACCCGGTGCACGTACCTGCCGTGGCGCTCGCAGCGATTGACATCGCGCGGCACTACCGGCTACCCTTCGAGGGGGCACCGGTGGCCGTGGTCGGCCGGTCGGAGACCGTGGGCCTGCCGCTGGCGATCCTCCTCGCGGCCCGGCCCCCGGGTCCGAGCGCGACGGTCACGATCGCCCACTCCAAGACGCCTGACCTTCGGCGCGCGCTCGCAGAGGCTCGAACGATCTTCTCGTGCGTCGGCCAGCCCGGCCTCTTGACCCGGGAGGTAGTCCCCGAGGGAGCCGCGGTCGTCGACGTGGGGATCTCGAGCGTCCCGGACCCGTCCCGGCCCGGCAGCTCTCGCTCCGTCGGAGACGCCGACGCACGGTCCCTGGACGGCTGGGCGAGCGCCCTTACCCCGGTCCCTGGCGGGGTCGGGCCCGTCACGGTCGCCGAGCTCATGCGGGGAACCGTCGAGGCCTGGGTGCGGCTTCACGCCGGGGGAGGGGAGCGGGGATGAGCCCACCGACCCGGGGCGCGCGTTCCCCTCCGGCGGTCGACCTGCATTGCCGGGATTGCCCTATGTGGTACGGGGGGGAGGACGATGGCTGGGGTCCGTGCTCGATCAAGCACCGTCGGGGGGACTTCCGCTACCTCACGTGGGGCGGCCACCTCTGTGACGAAGGTTACACGCCACCGACCGCGATCCCGAGCCGCTCGAGCGCGGCGCGGTTGAGCGGGGTCCGCTCGACCTCCAGCGCGTCCGCGGTCGGGTACACCTCGACCTCGAAGGCCGGCCAGGGCAGACGCCGCGCGGCCCGTCGCAGGCGCTCCGGGGCGAGTTCGACCCGACGCCGCCCCACGTCGACGCGGTAGTCGTCGGGGCCGAGGCCGGCGCGCCGGGCGACCCTCGACGCCCAACGGGGAAGGTCGGTCGGACCCGCCGCCTCGACGACCCCGAGGACCACCGTGCCGTCGTCCGTGCGGGCGGCGAACGCCGGGGCCGTGCGCTCGGCTTGCCGCAGGAAGCGCTGGCGCATCTGGACGCTGTCCTTGAACCGCGAGGAGCAGTAGTGGACAGGGACGGAGAGGCGGGACTCCCGCACGAGCCGCTCGGCGAGCTGCCGGCTCCCGCGGACCCCCCAGCCGGCCCCCGGGTCGAGGGCGTAGCCGCGCTCGTGCATCTTCTCCTCGTTCGTCTCCGAGAGCTCGAGCTCGTTCAGGTTGACGAAGTCGACGCCGATCTCGTCCAGGGTGCGGAGGAGTCGACGGAGCTCGGCCTCCTTCTCGGGAAGGACCGGGATCTCGACCCCCCGCCGGATCCCCCAGGAGGGCGCGCGCTCGAGGACCGCCCGGTAGGCGCCCCCGTCGGAGGCCAGCGGTCCCCACAGGTAGTGAGGGATGTGCAGGCGGAACTCGTCCAGGCCCGCGCGGGCCAACCGCTCGAGCTTCGCGGGGTTCGGCTCGTGCGTGTAGAGATGGATGTTGTGCGTGGGCCCGAACTCCGTCTTCAGGAGTTGGACGTAGTGGGCGACCCGGTCGACCACGCCCAGCGGGTCCCCACCGGTGATCCCGGTGCCCCCGGCCCCGATGCTCCGCGCCTCCTCCAGCACGTCCGCGTCGCAGAGGACCCGCCGCTCGTTGGCGTACACGACGTCCTTCTGGTTCCGCTGGGGAGAGACCGGACAATAGAAGCAGCGGAACCGACAGACCCCGGTCACGAAGAGGACCATCTTGCGACCCTCCGCGCACTGGGTGCAGGCGGGCGAGAGCGCGCCCCGGTGGCTCGAGGCCATCGGGAGGAGGTGCACGGAGCCGGCGTCCATCGGGAGGGGAAGGGGCGAGCCCGCCGTAATAGCGATTTCCGTGGCCCGCGCTCGGGACCTCTTGGGCGGAGGTGGCGCGACGCCACCAAGTGGGGTCCGGGGGAGGAGCGAGGCTTAGGCTAAAATCCCCCCCTCCACTGGTCGCCCGCGACTTCGGAGGGTTTGCCGGCGATGGAGATGCAACCGGGACAGATGGCCTACGACCGCGCCAGCACCGTCTTCTCGCCGGACGGGCGCCTCTTCCAGGTCGAGTACGCCCTGCAGGCGATCCAGATGGGCGGCACCGCGGTCGCGGTGACGTACGACACCGGGATCATCTTCGTCGCGTTCCGGAACCTACCGGCAAGCAGCCTCGCAGAGGCCGGATCCATCGAGAAGAGCTTCGCGGTCGACGCGGGGCTGGGATGCGTGACGGCCGGTCTCATCGCCGACTCCCGCGTGCTGGTCGAGTTCCTCCGGGTCGAGGCGCAGCGGCACCGGCTCACCTTCGGCGAATCCGCCCCCTACGCTCTTCTCGGCCACGCGCTCGGCACGCTCCTCCAGCAGTTCACTCAGTTCGGCGGGACCCGCCCGTTCGCCGTCTCCCTCCTGCTCGGCGGGTTCAACGGAACCTCGCCCGGGCTCATCGAGCTCGACCCGAGCGGCGCGACGATCGGCTGGAAGGCCTACGCGATCGGCCGCAACCGGCGCGCGGTGGCCGATTACCTCGAGGAGAAGGTCACCGAGCACCTGAACGAGGAGGCCGCGTTCAAGTTGGCGGTCCAGGCGGTCGCCGAGGGCTCGCCGACCCCGTTCCCCCCCGAGGCGCTCGATGTGGCGATCCTCGAGCCGAACTCCGAGCTCCGTCGCCTCGCTCCCGCCGAGGTCGCGCGACGCGTCCAGGGCATGCCGTTCATCGGCTCACCGGAACGCAAGCAGAACGGCCGCTGAGGGGGCCCCGTGCCCGACCGACCGAGCGGACGGGAACCGTTCCTCCTCACCCCGGTCCAGGCGCGCCAGCTCTACGCCTACAACTTCCGGGTCTTCGACCGGTTCGTCCGACGGGTCCACCGGCTGCCGCTTCGTGCGGCGCGGCGGGCCCGCGAGATCGGCCACCAGTCGCTGTTCAAGACGCTCGTCCACATCCTGAACGTCCAGGAGGTGTGGCTGGCCTTCATCGCGCAGCTCCCCGACTCCGAGCTCGACAAGCATATCGCCGACCCGGCCCGCCACCCCGACAACTGGCGCGACTTCAACGCCTACCACCGCCGGGTGCGAGCGGCCATCGAGGCCTACCTGGCCCGGCTCACCCCGCGGGAGCTCGCGCGACCGGTGAAGGCGTGGTGGATGCCCGGCGACTACACGGTGTCGGATGCGATCCTCCAGACGACGATCGAGGAGGCCCACCACTTGGGGGAGATCATCGGCGCGTTGTGGCAGGACGACATCCCGTCCCCGCCGATGACCTGGATCGAGCTCCAACGCCCGCCCGCCCGGCGCCGGTGAGGCGCGCCCCCCGACGGGCCGGGGCCCCGTCCGGTCAGGTCTTGGGGGACGGCGAGGCCGGGAGCGCATCGAACTCGTCGCGCAGCCGGATCCGTCGACGCGTCCGGTGGTAGGTCACCGCGAACCGATGGGCTTCGTCCCGGACGGCGCGCAGGAGGAGCATCGGCGGCACGTTGGGGTTCGGTCGGAGCGGCACCGACCGCTCGGGGAAGTACAGCTCCTCCTCGCGCTTGGCCAGGCCGACGACGGGGAACCGGTCCGGGGCCCCGATCTCCCCGAGCGCCGCCACCGCGGCGGCGACCTGACCGGCGCCGCCGTCGATCAGCAGGAGGTCGGGGAGGATCTCCTCCTCCGCGATGCGGCGGAGGTAGCGCCGTCGCACGACCTCGGCGACCATGGCGAAATCGTTCGTGCCCTCGACCCCCCGGATGCGGAACCGGCGGTACTCCGACTTCTTCGGCGCCCCCCGCTCGAAGACGACGAGCGAGCCGACGGCCTCGTACCCCTGGAAGAGGGAGATGTCGACCCCCTCGATCCGGTTGGGTATCGTCGGGAGCTCGAGGAGGCTCTGGAGGGCCCGGAGCACCTCGCGAGGGGCCGGTCCCGGGGTCACCTGGTCGACGGTCGCCCGCGCCAGCCGTTCGGCTAGCCGCGCCAACGAGGCGAAGCGACCGGTCGGGCGGAACTGCACCTCGACGCCCTTGGCGGCGAACAGCTCCTCGAGCGTCGTGTCCATCCCGGCGGGTCGCGGGCCGGCGAGGTAGATCCTCTCCGGCGGGCTCAGCTGGCCTCCGTAGTACTGGGCCAGGAACTGGCGGAGGACCTCCCCCGGCTCGGGCATGTCGTCCGCCGGGACCTGGAGGAGGTGCGGCTCGGTCCCCCGGACCTCCCCGTCCTCGAGGTGGAGGAGACCGACCGCGACCCGCAGGCTCTCGGCGTGCTGCGGGTAGGCGAGGGCGAGCACGTCGGCGCGGCCGGCCCCCCGGCCGACGACGTGCTGACGCTCGGTCAGGGCGTCGAGGCCGCGCAACGCATCGCGCAGGAGCGCCGCCCGCTCGAACTCCTCCCGTCCGGCGGCCGCCCGCATCTCGCCCTCGATCTCCGGCCGCAATGGGGCGGCGTTGCCGCGAAGGATCGTCACCGCGCGGTCGACCTGCGCTCGGTAGGCGGTCGGGTCGATCGCCCCGATGCACGGGGCGCTGCAGACCTTGAGGTGGTAGTACAGGCACGCCTCCTTCGGGAGGCGGACGCACCGGCGCAGCTGGAGGAGGTCCCCGAGGAGCTGCTCGACCGAGCGCGCCTCCCGGGCGCTGGTGTACGGCCCGAACAACAGCACCCCCGGGCGGCGTCGAGGACGACGGACGAGGAGGACCCGCGGGAACTCCTCGCCGACCGTGACGGCGAGATACGGGTAGCTGCGGTCGTCCTTCAGCAGGACGTTGTACGGAGGCTGGTACTGCTTGACGAGGCTCGCCTCGAGCAGGAGGGCCTCGCGCTCGTTCGCGGTCGGCACGAACTCGACGCTGGTGCTCTGGGCGAGGATCGTCCCGTCCTTCTCGATGCGGGCCCGCAGGTGGTCGAGGACCCGCCGCCGCAGGCTCCGCGCCTTCCCGACGTAGACGACCTCGCCCCGCGCCGACTTGAACAGGTAGACCCCGGGCGCGTCGGGCCCCGCACGGAACCCCTCGCCGGAGGCCGCCGCGAGCTGGCTCGCGGGGACGAACGACGGCAGCTCGCGCCCGCCCTCCCCGCTCATCGACGCGGGGTGCGGATCACGGGCGCCGGCATCCGGAGGAGGGGCGCGAGGAAGCGGGCGGTGTGCGAGCGGCTCTCCCGGGCGACCTCCTCGGGCGCGCCTTCGGCGATCAGCCGCCCGCCGGCCTCGCCGCCTTCCGGCCCGAGGTCGATCAGCCAGTCGGCCGACTTGAGGACGTCCAGGTTGTGCTCGATGACGACGACCGTGTTGCCGCCCGAGCGGAGCCGGAAGAGGATCTGCAGCAGCCGGTCGACGTCGGCAAAGTGCAGGCCGGTGGTCGGCTCGTCCAGGAGGTAGAGGGTCTTGCCCGTCGGGGCGCGGGCGAGCTCGAAGGCGATCTTGATCCGCTGGGCCTCCCCGCCCGAGAGCGTCGTGGCGCTCTGGCCGAGCTTGACGTAGCCGAGCCCGACGTCCTGGAGGAGCTGGAGCCGGCTCTCGATCCGGCGGTGGTTGCGGAAGAACTCGAGCGCCTCGTCGACCGTCATGTCGAGGACGTCGGCAATCGAGCGGTCCTTGAACCGCACCTCAAGGGTCTCGGAGTTGAACCGCTTGCCGCCGCACTCCTCGCACGCGACGTAGACGTCCGGCAGGAAGTGCATCTCGTAGCGGATCACCCCGTCGCCCTCGCACGCCTCGCAGCGGCCGCCGCGCACGTTGAAGCTGAAGCGGCCGGGGCGGAACCCTCGCGCCTTCGACTCCGGGAGGCTCGCGAACAGGTCCCGGATCGGGGACATCACGCCGGTGTAGGTCCCCGGGTTGCTGCGCGGCGTGCGGCCGATCGGCGACTGGTCGATGAGGAGCACCCGGTCGACCTCGTCGATCCCGTCGATGAAGTCGTGCTTGCCCGGGGTCTCGCGCCCGAGGCCCAGGTGGCGCCGCACGGCCTTGTACAGGATCTCCTCCAGTAGGGTCGACTTCCCGCTCCCCGAGACCCCCGAGAAGGCGACGAACAACCCGAGCGGGATCCGGATCGTGTCCCCCTTGAGGTTGTGCTCCCTCGGCCCGTGGACCGTGAGCCAGCGCCCGGTGGGCCGCGCCCTCCCCGGGGGCACCGCGATCGAGCGGCGCCCGGAGAGGAACTCGCCCGTGAGCGACCGCCGGGTCCCCGCGATCCGGTCCGGCGCCCCCGAGTAGAGGACCTCGCCCCCGTGGACGCCCGCGCCCGGCCCCAGGTCGACGAGCCAGTCCGACTCGCGCATCGTCATCTCGTCGTGCTCGACGACTAGGACGGTGTTGCCGAGGTCCCGCAGGGTCTTCAAGGTCGCGAGCAGGCGGGCGTGGTCCCGGGGATGCAACCCGATCGACGGCTCGTCCAGGATGTAGAGGACCCCCACGAGGCCCGAGCCGATCTGGGTCGCGAGCGCGATCCGCTCGGCCTCGCCGCCGGAGAGGGTCCCGGAGGCGCGGTCGAGGGTGATGTACGTGAGCCCGACGTTCTCGAGGAACCCGAGCCGCGCCCGGATCTCCTTGACGACCTGTCCGACAATCTGCTCCTCGCGCTCGGAGGGCCGGAAGTCCCGGAAGAAGTGGACCGCCTCCGACACGGTCATCCCGACGACGTCGGCGATCGACCTCCCCTCGACCGTCACGGCCAGGCTCGCCGGCTTGAGGCGCTTCCCGCGGCACGCGCGGCAGGGGACGAACGACATGAACCCGAGGTAGTACTCCTTCGCGCCCTCGCTCTTCGTCTGCTTCCAGCGCCGCTCGACCGCCGCCACGAGCCCCTCGCGGAGCCACCCGCTCCCCCACCAGGCGGAGGGCCCGTACCCCGAGAGCCCGACGCTGCGGCTCGTGCCCTCCATCAGGGCCTTCCAGCCGGCCTCGGGGAGCTCGCGGACCGGCCGCCGAGCGTCGTAGCCGAAGGCGCGGCCGAACCGGGCGAGCGCCTCCGAGGTCGGGGTCAGTCCCCAGACCGAGATCGCGCGACCGATCGGCTTGTCCTTGTCGGGGATGATCCGCTCGGGGTCGGCGTGGAGCGTTGCCCCGATCCCGAGGCACTCGGGGCAGGCACCGAACGGGTTGTTGAACGAGAACATCCGCGGGGCGAGCTCCTCGACCGAGAAGCCGCACTCCGGGCAGGCGCGACGGCTGGAGAAGGTCGCCCGCTCGCCCTTGGCCCGGCGCACGATCACGAGACCCTCCCCGAGCTGTCGGGCGAGCTCGACGGCCTCGGCAAGCCGCGTGCCTTCCGACTCGACCACCTCGAAGCTGTCGACGACGACCTCGATCGTGTGCTTCTTGTTCTTCTCGAGCCGCACGTCGGTCCCCGGCCGGCGCGCTTCGACCCCGTCGATGATGAGGCGGCGGTGGCCGGCCCGCCGGAGCCGTTCGAGCACGTCGCGGTGCTCCCCCTTCTGCGCCCGGACGACCGGGGCGATCAGGTCGACCCGCTCGCCGTGCGCCTGCGCCTCCACGGCCTGGACGATCCGGTCGACCGACTGGGGGGCGATCTCGTTCCCGTCGTTCGGGCAGTGCGGGACCCCCACGCGGGCGAAGAGGAGGCGAAGGAAGTCGTAGATCTCGGTGACGGTCCCGACGGTCGACCGGGGGTTCCGGCTCCCGGCCCGCTGCTGGATGGCGATGGCGGGCGAGAGCCCCTCGATCGAGTCGACGTCCGGCTTGTCCATCTGCCCGAGGAACTGCCGGGCGTAGGCCGAGAGGCTCTCGATGTAGCGCCGCTGCCCTTCGGCGTAGAGCGTGTCGAACGCGAGCGAGGACTTGCCGGAGCCGCTCACCCCGGTGATGACGATGAATCTCCCGCGGGGCAGGTCGATCGAGACGTTCTTCAGGTTGTGCTGGCGCGCGCCGCGGATACGAATGACGTCGGACGGCTCTGCCACGCGGCCTCCCTACACCGGCAACAGCGTCCGCGCCGTCTCTTCGATCCGTCGGAGCACGTGCTCCTGAACCCGACGGCCCAGCTCCGCGGTCGCCGGCCCCGGGTCCCCGATGACGCTCTCGGGCCACTCCTCGTCGGTCGGGGTCCCGGGCAGGAACGGGCTCCGACGATTCTCCCCCTTCGGGCGGAACGGGCCGACGGTCTTCGGGGCGAGCGCCATCACGCGGGAGGTCTCGAGGAGACCGGCGTGACCGTCCGTGGCAGGGGACTCCTTTCCCCGGAGCTCGTACACGAAGTCGTAGTCGGAGAGCACGGCGATGCGGGCGCTCGGGTAGGCGCGCATCGCCAGGTCCGCCGCCTCGCGGAGGGCGGCCATGTGGCCGCGCTCGGCGTGGCCGGAGAGGACGAGGATGCGTCGGACGCCGGAGCGAGCCAGCTCGCCGAGGACGCCCTCGGCGTGCGAGGTCAGCTGCGCGTTCGAGAGCGAGACCGTGCCCGGGAACTTCCGGGCGCCGGGGGCGCACCCGTACGGTAGCGTGGGGGCCACCAGCCCTTGGAGGCGGGAGGCCAGCTCGAGGGCGGTCTCCTCCGCCTGGATCTGGTCGCTCCCGAGCGGCAGGTGCGGGCCGTGGGCCTCGAGGGCCCCGACGGGGAGGATCACGAGCGGGTTCGAAGCGAGCCGTTGCGCAAAGCTGCGCGAGTCGAGCTCGGTCAAACGCAACGTCGAGGACATCGAGTAAACGACCGGCTCTCGGTATTTAACGCGGGCCGAGAGGTAACGGTACGGTCACCGACCGGCCGAGGGGAGCCGGACGCTCATAGGGGTTCGGTGCGTGAGTCTCCGGTTCGACCCCCCGCTACGGCGGGGCGGCCGTCGTGCCGGGCGCCTCGCCGGTGGTCACCGGCTCCGTCGGGCTCGCCGTCTTCCGGCGGGAGGTCGCGCGTCGAGCCGGCGTCGGAGGTGGGGTCGAGGCGGGGTCCGCCGCTTGCGTGCCGGCAACCGCCGGCGTATTGACGGCGGAGCCAGGGGCTGTGGCCTTCGCCCGTCGGGCGCGGGGGGCTTTCCGTTTCGACGTGCCCGGGGCCGCCGCCTTGGCGGCCCGCTTGGCCTGCGCGGCCGACGCCTTGGCCTGGGCCTCCTTCCGCGTCGGGCACTCCGGGTTGACGCAGAGGGTCCAGGGGGGCCTCCCGGCCTCGATGGCGGTGACGACGGGGGCCCGACAGACCGGGCAGGGAGGCTGGTCCTTCTCGAGCTTGCCGCGTTGCGGGAGCGGATAGCTGACCCGGCAGGTGGGGTAGCCCGAGCAGCCGACGAACCGGTTCCCCCGGAACGAGTACCGGATCTCCAGGGGGTTCCCGCAGCTCGGGCACGTTCCGATGCGGAATGCCTTGTGGTGCTCGGGGCACTCGGGATTGATGCAGTAGAGGTCGGGTCGCTGGCCCCGGAAGACGATCTTCACCCGCGGCGTCTTGCACGTCCCGCACAGGAACTCCGGGGCGGGCTCGATGAACCCGGCCGCCGGCAGGGAGTACGTCACGGGGCAGCTCGCCGGGTTGTTGCTGCACTGGACCCAGCGGGCCCCCTTCGGGCTCCGCGCGAGCCGCAGCGCGCCTCCGCACTTGGGACAGGGACCGACGAAGTGCTGCCGGTCGAGTGCCCCCGTGAGGGTCTCCTTCAACCCGACCGAGTTGGCCGCGAGCAACCCGTAGGCCTCGCGGAGCATCTCGCGCGACTCGTCGAGCACCTCGGACTTCGGTTTCTTCGACTCGGCGACGAGCCCCATGTCCTCCTCGAGCCGATGGGTCATCTCGGGACGAGTGATGACCGGGGCGTGCGCGCGGAGGGCCTCCGCGACCGCGATCCCGGTGGAGGTGGGCTCCAGCTGTCGTGGGGTCACGTAGTGCCGGTCGAACAGCTTCTGGACCACGTCGTGCCGGGTGCTCTTCGTGCCGAGGCCGAGACGCTCCATCTCCTGGATGAGCGAGCCCTGGGTGAATCGCCGGGGGGGGCGGGTCTGGTCCTGGACCAGCTCGACCTGGGCGATCGGCACCGACTGGCCGACGGTGAGGGCGGGGAGGAGGACCTCCTCGGGCTGAGAGTACGGGTAGACCCGGTACCATCCCGGGTCGGTGAGCGTCTGACCCTTGCCCTGGAACTTCTCGCCGCGGATCTCGACGGTGGTCGTGCGCGCCCGGCCGAGCGCGTCGGGGGCCAGGGTGGCAAGGAACCGGCGGACGACCAGCTCGTAGACCTTCGCGTGGTCGGGGCGGAGCTTCTTCGGGTCGACGGCGCCCGTTGGGTAGATCGGGGGGTGGTCGGTGGTCTCGGTCCGGCCGCGGCTCGGGCGGAAGCTCGGCTGCGCCAGCACGAACTCGGCCGCCTCGGCGAACGGTCCCTCCTTGAACTTCTCGGCCAGGGTCCGAAGTCCGAGCCCCCGCGGGTAGACCGTGTTGTCCGTCCTCGGGTAGCTGATCAGCCCCTGCGTGTACAGGTCCTCGGCGACGCGCATCACCATCGCGGCGCCGAGACCGAGGCGGGTGGCTTCCGCCACGAAGAGCGTGGTGGAGAAGGGGATCGGCGGCCGACGGCGGGTCTCCTCCTCGGAGAACTCGCGCACGGTCCCCTCCGTCGCTCCCTCCACCTTCCGGAGGACCGCCTGCGCGGCCTCGAGGTGGTCCCAGGTCCCGTGCTCGTGCCGGAGCAGGAAGGAGGTCTCACCGACCTGGCCGGTGGCCCGGAGCTCCCAGAACGGCGTGGCGACGAACTCCTTGATCGCCTGGTCCCGCTCGACGAGGAGGGCGAGCGTCGGGGTCTGGACACGGCCGACCGAGAGGAACCCCCGGCCGCGTTGGCCCGAGACGAGGGACAGGTACCGAGTGAGGAGCGCGCCCCAGACGAGGTCGATCTCTTGGCGCGCCTCGGCCGCCTCGGCAAGCGCGCGGTCGAGCTGCTCGAGGTGGGCGAAGCTCTGCTCGATCGCCTCCCGGGTGAGGGCGCTGTACCGAGCCCGACGGACCTCGATCGTGGGGTGGACCTTCTGCAGGAGCTCGAGGGCCTCGAGCCCGATCAACTCCCCCTCGCGGTCGAAGTCGGTGGCGATGATGACCCGGTCGAACCCTCGCACGATCGACTGAAGGGCACTGACGATCCCACCTTCGGTGACGCGCTTGAGCGGGGGGGTCTCGAGCAGCTTCGGCAGTCCGGAGAGGGTCCACTCGGAGAACTCGGAAGGGTAGTCGAGCTCGACGATGTGCCCCCGAAGGCCCGCCACGGTGTAGGAGCCGTCCGGCCGGTCGAACTCGAAGAGGTTGGTGCCCGCGACCCGCGAGCGCTTCATGCGCCCGTCGGAGAGGACTACCGCGATCCGAAGCGCGGTGTTGAACTTCTCCGCGACGACCAGGGTTCGACTCGACGCCACGACTTCACGAGGCCGGGTCGGCTAGATAAGTCCCGCCGCTCACCGGCGAGAAAACCGTCCTCTGAACGTGTACGCGCGCGTTCGGCCGGGCCCGATCCGGCCCGGGCTCAGAACTGGTCCACGAAGTCGGTCGGGTACCAGCCGACGCGCCCGTCCTCGTCCCGGCACCACAGCCACCCCGATTCCGTGTCGGAGCTGAGCACGGTCAGGGTCTCCCCCACCGACGGCTCGAGGCTCGTTGTGTCGTAGGCTCGGCGCACCCGGGTCCGTGGCCGCTCGGACCCGAGGTACCGCTCGGGCACCCAGCCCACCTCCCCTCCGGGGGTCCGCACCAGCACGAACGCCGGCCACTCGTCGGAGCGCTCGAGGACCGTGACGGTCCCCCTCGGTCGGATGCGGAGCGGCGGGTCGCTCACTCGGACCGAGCGCGGGAGGGCCCGCGTGACGCGGACGGTGCGCCCGGGGGCTCCCACCGTCCCACCTCGCCCGTCTCAACGGGAGAACTATAATAGACTGTACACACCCCTCGCGCGACCGTGCCGCGGTAACTCAGTTTGGGAGAGTGCAAGACTGAAGATCTTGAAGCCGCCGGTTCAAGCCCGGCCCGCGGCACCCCCCCACCCCTCCCCCGCGCAGTGAACCATACTGCGCCCGGCCGGTGCACCGACCCGGACCGGTCGTGGTGGAGGCGCACGCGTCGGACCGCCGCCGCGTCAGGGTACCTCCTACGGGGGTTCGAGGGTTTCGGAAGCCTTATCCCCTAGGCCCTCGGTGGCGCCGTGCCCCCCTTTGTCACGGCGGGCCTCGGTGGGCTCGTCGAGAGGGGGGAACAAGAAAGAGAACATGGAGAGAAGGAAGTGGGCGGGCCCCGGAGCTGGGCTCGTGGTCGTCGCGGCGGTAACGTGCCTGGTTGCGCTGAGCGGGTTGGCCTCCGCGTCGGGAAGCGGATACAATCTGTCGTTCACGCAGTCCGCGAACGGGTCGAACCCGAACTCCGACCTCGTCGCGGTCAGCTCGAGCTACTCGAGCGGACCGAACCTGTCGGCGCAGTTCACCGTTGCCGGGACGGTTGTCACGACCAGCGACGATTACGTTTACGAGGTGTGGTTCGGAGGCTCGGCGGCCGGCAACGCGACCGCCTACGCCATCTTCGAGAACAACACCACCTCCGGCTACTACTTTGGTGAGACCTCGAACGCGGGAAGCTTTGGGGTGCTCGGGTTCGCGCTGTCGAACGGGGGCGCCACGCTCTCCTTCTCGATCGCGACCGACCTCCTCCCCCCGTCCTCGAGCTTCACGCTCAACGCGGTGGCGATCTACGGGACCGAGACCTCCTACAGCTACAGCTGGCTGGGCAGTGACTACGGCCCGACCGGCAACGGGGGCGGCGGCAGCGGAACCTGCACCGCGACCTCCTGCACGAGTACTCCCGCCGGCTCCTCGGGCAGCGGCTCCTGGACCTACATCATCATCGGCGTGGTCGTGGTCGTCGTCGTGGTCGCCCTGGTCCTCGTCCTCGTGATGCGGAAGAAGAAGGGCACCCCCCCGCCGCCCCCGATGGGACAGCCCGGCCAGCCGGCCTGGGGTGCGCCGCCTCCCCCCGCCGGGGGCCCGCAGACCTGGCAGAACCCGCCTCCTCCGCCCCCTCCGGGAACCGGCTAGACGAGTCGAGCTCTACCGGCGACCGGACTGGTCGACCAACCCCTTCCCCCTTCGGGGGCGTTGCCCCTGCCTCTGGGGCGCCGGTTCCCGCTCGCGCCCGTCGCCGGTGGGATGCTTATTTGGGGACGAACCAGACGTCCGTGACCGAGTACTTCGGGTTCGGGTCGAACCGCGCCTCGACCGGCATCCCGACGTAGAGGTCGGACTCCTTGGCGTCCTTCACGCGGACGAGCAGGAGGCTGTCGACCCCCTCGAACTGTACGAGACCGAGGTTGTACGGGGTCTCCTTCAGGAACGCCTCGGAACCGAAGTGGCAGGTCGTCCAGGAGTGGAGCTTCCCCGTGCTCGGAAGGTCGAGCCACTCGGTCGCCGAGCCGCACTCCATGCAGTGGCTCCTCGGGGTGGCGTACACGCACCCGCAGCCCTTGCGGGTGCATCGGGAGCCGCGCAGCCGTCCCTCGGCGAGGCCGAGGAAGAACGGAGAGTCCTCCGCGTAGCTGTGGATGTACTCGATCGCGTAGGGGTAGCGGATCACGAGGCTCTCGACCCCGTCCGCGTCGCGGAAGAGCGCCGCCCCGCTCCGGGCGAGCTCGGCCTGGACGTCCCGGAACTTGGTGAAGGTCGGGGGACGCGCCTTCATCGGAACCCCCTCTCGAGGATCGAGACGGTCACGCTGGAGCCGGTCCCGGCGTGGCTGTGGATCGCCCCGCGCTTCGGGTCCTTCAGCTGGAGGGCCGGGTCCCCGAAGTGCCGGGCGATCGTCCCTTGCAGCTGCCAGAAGGCGAAGACCCCCTGCATGAGGCCGGTGGCGCCGACTGGGTGGCCGCAGGCAATGAGCCCTCCGGAGGGGTTCACCGGGATCGCCCCCGCGTTCGGGGTCGGGAACCCGTAGTCAATCCCGCGAAGGAACGGGTCGCCCCGCTCGACGAAGCCGTACCCCTCCCCGTACTTGCAGAGCCCGAGGTCCTCGTACGTCTGGATCTCGCTGGAGGCGTAGGCGTCGTGGAGCTCGATGAAGTCGAGCTCCCGGTTCGGGTCGGTGATGCCCGCCATGCGGTAGGCTTCGAGCCCCGCCGCCCGGCCGGCCCGGAAGGAGTGCACGCCCGGATACGGCAGGTGGGCGTAGTCCTTGGCCGACTCGCGCGGCATGAGCGGGACCTTCCCGAACGGGCGGTCGGCGAGACGCATAGTGTCGGTCCCGCATCCCACGCCCTTGATGAGCACCGGCTTATCGGTGAACTCGCGGGCGACCGACTCCGAGCAGAGGAACGCCACCGCCGCCCCGTCGCTCATCGTGCAGATCTGCTCGCGGGTGAGGGGGTAGCTGATCATCTCGGAGTTGAGGACATCCTGGACGGTGAGCCGCTTCGGGTACTGCGCGTAGGGGTTGTGGAGCGCGTTGAGGTGGTTCTTGACCGAGACCATGCTCATGATCCGGCACCCCTCCTGGATGGCCAGGCGCTGCGCCTCCCGCTCGTCGCGGACGTTGGCGAACCGGGTCAGGCGGAGGTACTCGTAGATGTGGCGCATGACCATCAACGCGTAGTAGCCCGTGTAGAAGCCCCCGAGCGGGAAGTCGAAGTTCGTGTCCGAGGCGAGGGCGATGAACTCGTTCCCCTTCCAGGTCGCGACCCGGCTCATGGTCTCGTAACCGGCCGCGAGGCAGACGTCCATCCGCCCGCTCGCGACGGCCTCGTAGGCGGCCTGGAAGCACTCGCCGCCGGTCGCCCCGCCCCACTCGATCCGGACCGAACCCTTCGGGTTCAGTCCCAGGTAGTCCTGGACCATGCTCGCCGCCTTGAGCTGGCGGGAGAAGTGGTCGGAGAAGTAGGAGATCCGAGTACCGTCGATCCGGTCCTTCGTCAGGTTGGGGATCCCGCGGACGGCGTAGTCGTAGGCCCGCTTGACCATCAGCCGAAAGTCCATCGCCGGATGGGCCTTCGCGAACTTCGTCACGCCCCCGGTGACCATGTAGACCCGGCGCCCCGTCGCGCGCCGCTGCCTCTCCTCTCCTCCGGTCCCGACCGACTTTCGCTGCATCGGCTTCTTCGCCCGGTTCGGCACTCTGAATCCCTCGCCGCGGCCCAGCCGGGCCGCGTTCTTAGCCCTGACCCTGGCGCCGGCGTCCGCGCTCCCCAGCAACGCCAAATGGCACGGCACCCTCGCCCTCCGAGGTCGATGGCGCGTCGGTTCGCCCGAATGAATCCGGGGTCGGCCCCGCTCGGCCCGGCCTATTCGGTCGTGCCCTCGGGCGGGATGTGCCTGAGTGCCTTCGTGGTCCTGAGCCCGCCCGGCGAGCCGAAGCGCGTGCTCGTCGGGCGGGTCGCACCGGACCCCCGCTGGGAGGAGATCGGCGCCCTCGACCCGGAACGGGCCGCGCGGTTCGCGAACCACTGGATGCTCCCCGCCACCCAGCTCCTCCTCTTCGAGTCCCCCGGCGAGGCGGCCCGTCGGATCGGACGCGAGCTGCTAGGACTCGAGCTGACCGACCTTTCGGGTCCCCAGGTCTTCTCCGAGGCCTACCGGCGGCCCGAGTCGACGGCGGAGGACCCGCACTGGGACCTGCACTTCGTCTTCCGCGGCACGGGCCCCCGGACCCCACCCGCCCACCCGCTCTGGAGGGAGCTCACCTACCTGTCGGTCGGAGAGACCGACCGCGCGGGGTTCGCCCGGAACCACGGCGACGTCCTCGAGCTCGCGGGGTGGGTTCCGAGGGACCCGCCCCACCGGTCGTAGGGTCGGTGCTCGTGCGGGATCCCTGGCGGTAACCCAATGACTTATCCGCCCGCGTTCTGCTCATACCGGCGGTACGATGGCTACCGGTAAGGACCTCCTCTCCATCTCCGACATCGCCGACCGGCTGCCCGCGATCCTGAGCCGGGCCGCCGCCCTGAAACGCCTTCGCGCCCGGGGCCAGAGCCCCACCCCGCTGAAGGGCCGGACCCTCGCACTGATCTTCGAGAAACCGTCGACCCGGACCCGGACCTCGTTCGAGGTCGGGATCCACGACCTCGGCGGGCACGCCCTCTTCCTCTCGCCCGAGGACCTGCAGCTCGGTCGCGGCGAGACGATCGGCGACACGGCTCGGGTGCTCTCCCGCTACGTGGACGGGATCGTCTACCGTGCGTTCCGGCACTCGGACGAGGTCGAGCTGGCGCGCCAAGCCACCGTCCCGGTGATCAACGCGTTGGACGACCTCGAGCACCCGTGCCAGGTCGTCGCCGACCTCCTCACCCTGCAGGAACGCTGGAAGGGCCGCTTCCGGGGCCACCGGCTCGCGTGGATCGGGGACGGGAACAACGTCCTGCACTCGCTGCTCCTCGGCGCGGCGGCCGTCGGACTCGACCTCACCGCGGCCACTCCCGCGGACTACCCGCCCCGCGCGGAGATCGTCGAGCGGGCCCACGCCCTGGCCCGGAGTTCCGGCAGCCGCATCCTCCTCACGCACGACCCCGCCAACGCGGCCGCGGGAGCGGACGCCCTGTACACCGACGTGTGGGTCTCGATGGGCGAGGAAGACGAGAAGGTGGCGCGCCACGCCGCCTTCCAGGGATACCAGGTCAACGCGGAGCTCCTCGCGAGGGCCGCGCCGCACGCCTTCGTCCTCCACGACCTCCCGGCTCACCGGGGCGAGGAGATCACCGACGAGGTCATGGACGGCCCCCGCGCGGCGATCTGGGACCAGGCCGAGAACCGCCTGCACGCCCAAAAGGCCCTCCTCGAGCTGTTCGTCAAGCGCCGCCGACGCTAGGGGGGACTCGCCCGTGGCATTCTCGCACCGCGACCGGAGGCTCCACCGGTTCCTGTGGCGCACGCTCGCGGTCGCCGCGGGCGGGTTCGCGCTGCTCGGCGCGCTGGTCCTCTACGGCCCCACCGAGGCGCTGGCCCTCGCCGGTCTCCTCGGTCTCGCGAGCCTCGGGGCGGCGACGATGGTCGTCGGCGAGCGGGCGGTGGCCGACTACGAGCGCGACCTGCGCACCGTCCGCGCCGGGGGCCCCTCGAGCGGGCTCGTGCGGGTCGAGGTCGCCAGCGAGGTGGGGCTCGAGCGGTCGGTGGGGCTCCCGTCGAGGAGCTCCCCCCACTCCCGGCGGGCTCGGAGCTCCGGAGAGGGGCTGGCCGGCCGCTCCACGCCGTGATCAGGCCGTCGGGGCCGGGTCGGCCCGCAACCGCGTCTTGAGGACCCGCTCGGTCTTCCGCACCAGCGCGTCCGGCGGGTGGATCCCGCCGCTCTCGAGCTTGAGGACGACCGACTTCTTCTCGTTCAGCTTCTTCCCGAGGTCCTCCGGGGACCAGCCCATCGCCTCGCGGGCCTTCCGCACCCGACTCGGCCAATCGGGGGCGAGCTCCAGCTCCCCGATCTCGGTGTACAGGTCGCGTTCCTCCATTCGCCGCCCGGAGAGGGTGGTCCGGGTCGCGGGGGTGCCGAACGGAACGGCCGCGCGGGCCGGGCTCGACGCCGCGGCGGGCGGGGGGTCGAGCCGCTGGCCGAACTTCTCGCAGTCGGGGCAGACCCCCAGGACGGTCCCCTCGACCCGGACCCGGCTCGTCAGCGCGACCTCCTTCCCGCACATCTCGCAGAGCATGACCCTCTCCTACCCGTGGCCCCCCTGTCGGGTCCGGCGACGGGCCTCCATCCGAGCACGCCCCGCCTCAAATCTCCGACGCTCCTCGTCGGTCTCGAGCAGGAGCGGTGGGACCGCCACCGGGCGGTTCTTCTCGTCCACCGCGACCATCGTGAGCAGGGCCTCCACCACCGACCGCGGAGGTCCGCCGGCGAGCGCCTCGGCGTTCACCCGGACCCAGACCTCCATCGAGGAATGACCGACGAACGTCAGCATCGCGTCGAACTCGACCAACTCGCCCACGTGCACGGGGGCGATGAAGTCGACCCGGTCGATCGAGGCGGTTACGCATTGGAAGTGGGCGTGGCGGGTCGCGGTGACGTAGGCGACCCGGTCGATCTCGGAGAGAATCGCCCCCCCGAAGACGTTCCCGATGAAGTTCGCGTCCGTCGGGACCATCAGTCGGACGACCGAGGCCCGGCTCTGCGAGACCGTGAGCCCTCGAGAAGTGGCCACCCGCAACACCACGAAACGCGACCACTCACCGCCCGACGCGGTAAAGCCGTTTCGAGCGCGCGCGGGCACCCCGCGGGGGACCGTTGCACCATCCCCCGAGCCGCCTTATCCGCCCCGATGGGCTCGCCCGGCCGAACGGCCATGCCGAAACGATCTACTCCGAAGAAGCGCGCGGCGAAGCGACCCGTGAGAGCGGCGAAGGGAGCTCCCCGATTCCTCAGCGTGGCGGTCGTGGTGTCGGACCGCACCCGGGCCGTGGCGTGGTACACCGAGAAGTTCGGGCTCGACCACGTCGACGACATGGACCACTGGCAAACCGTGGGTCGCAAGGGGGTCGGCGGCGTGCTCCACCTCTGCCAGGTCAGCGAGTTCGACAAGGACGGCCAGCTCGAGCCGGGCAACAGCGGCATCGCCTTCACGCTGCCCGGGGATTTCGTCGCGAGCTGCAAGGCCCTCGAGGAGCGCGGCGTCGAGTTCTCCTCCCCGGCGACCAAGTACGACTGGGGGTGGGGCGCGACGGTGCGGGACCCGGACGGCAACGAGATCTACCTCACCACGGGCGGCTGACCGGCCCGGAGCCCCGTTCGGGTCGTCGAGGGGGCGCCGTCGGCCGGCGCACGCCGCGTGACGCCCTCTCTCGGCGGTGCGCCGTAACAACGCCTAAATAGGGGCACCTTTTGGGCGCGCCCGGAGCCCCTCAATGGCGAACAAGCCCCACCTCAACATCGTCTTCATCGGCCATGTCGACCACGGCAAGTCCACGACGGTCGGACGCCTCCTCCTAGACACCGGGTACATCCGACAGGAGGAGATCGACAAGTACCGGGCCGAGGCGGAAGCGAAGGGCAAGGCGACGTTCGAGTTCGCCTGGGTCATGGACGACCTCAAGGAGGAGCGCGAGCGCGGCGTCACGATTGACATCGCGCACCGCCGCTTTGACACCCAGAAGTACTACTTCACGATCATCGACGCGCCGGGCCACCGCGACTTCGTCAAGAACATGATCACCGGGACGAGCCAGGCCGACGCGGCCGTGCTCGTGTGCTCGGCGGCCGAAGGGGTCCAGGAGCAGACGCGGGAGCACATCTTCCTCGCCCGGACGCTCGGCGTCTCCCAGCTGATCTGCGCGATCAACAAGATGGACCGCCAGGAGGTCAACTACTCCGAGGCGAAGTACAACGAGACCAAGGAGGAGCTGACCAAGCTGCTCAAGAACGTCGGGTTCAAGATCGACACCCAGGTCGTCTTCCTCCCGATCTCCGCCTTCAAGGACGACAACATCAACAAGGCGAGCCCCAACATGCCCTGGTTCAAGGGCGTCACCCTGCTCCAGGCGCTGGACAACCTCAAGGTCCCCGAGAAGCCGACCACCAAGCCGCTCCGCCTGCCGGTCCAGGACGTCTACACCATCACCGGCATCGGCACGGTGCCGGTCGGCCGCGTCGAGACGGGGATCCTGAAGGTCACCGACAAGATCATCTTCCTCCCGTCGGGGAAGTCCGGCGAGGTCAAGTCGATCGAGATGCACCACGAGGCGGTCCAGCAGGCCGAGCCCGGCGACAACGTCGGGTTCAACGTCCGGGGCATCGACAAGAACGACATCCGGCGCGGCGACGTCGCCGGGCCGGTCTCGAACCCCCCGACGGTGGTCGAGAGCTTCACGGCGAACATCCAGGTCCTGAACCACCCGAGCGTCATCACGGTCGGCTACACGCCGGTCTTCCACTGCCACACGGCGCAGGTCGCCTGCGAGTTCACGGAGCTCCTCAAGCGCCTCGACCCGAAGACCGGCCAGGTCGCCGAGGAGAACCCCCAGACCCTCAAGACGGGGGACGCCGCGGTCGTGAAGATCACGCCCAAGCGCCCGCTCGTGATCGAGAAGTACAAGGAGTTCCCCCAGCTCGGCCGCTTCGCGGTGCGCGACATGGGCCAGACGGTCGCGGCCGGGGTCGTCGTCGAAGTCAAGAAGCGCGAGTGAGCCCGGGACGGGCGAGGGACCGGACGAGGGGAGGGACCATCGACCATGCAAAAGGCTCGGATCTCTCTCAGCGGCCCCGACGCCCGCAAGGTCGACTCGATCTGCAAGATGATCAAGGAGATCTCCAGCAAGACGGGCGTGGAGATCGCCGGGCCGATCCCGCTCCCGACCAAGAAGCTCCGGGTCCCGGTGCGCAAGGGCCCCGACGGCGGGGGCACGAGCACCATCGACCACTGGGAGATGCGGATCCACAAGCGCCTCATCGACCTCGCTGCCGACGAGCGGGCCCTCCGCCAGGTGATGCGGATCCAGGTCCCCGACGGCGTGAACATCGAGATCGTCCTCACCGGGTAGGCGCGTGTTCGCGCCCCGCTCCGGGGGTCCGCTGCTCGTCACGGCGGCCGCGTTGCTGCTGGTCGGGGGACTCGGCGCCGTCGCGGTCCTTCCGTTCCCGCTCCCGGTCCTGGTCCTCTGGGTGGCGCTCTGCGCGGTGTGGACGTTCTCTGCCTGGTTCTTCCGGGATCCGGAACGCTCCCCCGGCGAGGGGATTGTCTCCGCGGCGGACGGCCGGGTCCGAGCGGTCGAGGAGCGCGGGGACGAGCTCCTCATCTCGGTGTTCATGAACGTCACCGACGTGCACGTCAACCGCCTCCCGCTCACGGGGACATTCGAGCGCGTGGGCGACGCGGGCGCCGGCCACCGCGCGGCGTACCGGCCGGACGCCGATCGCAACGTGGCGCGGACCTACGAGCTGTCCACGGCGCTCGGCCCGGTCCGGATCGTCCAGATCACGGGGGTCCTGGCGCGTCGCCTCGTCTCGTTCGTCGGCCCGGGCACGACCCGGCAGAAGGGCGAGCGGTTCGGGATGATCGTCCTCGGCTCGCGGGTCGACGTCTTCCTCCCCCGGAGCCGCGTCGTGCCGACGGTCCGGGCCGGCGACCGGGTCCTCGCCGGCTCGACCACCATCGCGCGGGAGCCCCGGTGACCGACCGCTGGCGGGTCGGGGCGAACCTCGCCACCCTCGCGAACGGCCTCCTCGGGGTCGGTGCCGTCCTGTACACGTTCGCCGGCAACAAGGCCTGGGCGATGCTCCTCATCGCCTGCGCCGTGGGGTTCGACGGACTGGACGGCCTCCTGTCGCGACGGAGCCCGGCCCCGCCGAGCGTCGTCGGGCGCGTCGCCGACACCGTCGCCGACCCGGTCACGTTCGGGGTCGCCCCGGCGGTCCTGATCGCGGTCCACACCTCGAACACCTCCACCTGGGCCCCGTATGCCGTAGTCGCGGTCGCGCTCGGCGGTGCCTACCTCGCGGCCGCGCTCGCCCGGTTGACCTACTTCACGCTGCGCGCCTACGAGCGCAAGGACTTCCTCGGGGTCCCGACCCCGCAGAGCGCGCTCGCGGTGATCGTGGCGGTCCTCTTCCACGACACGCCGGCCTTCCAGTCCGTGCAGCCGGTCGGGGTCCTGGTGGGGGCGGCGGTCCTCGCGGTGCTGATGGTCGCCCCGATCCCCTACCCCAAGGTCCGACGTACCTCCCCGCTTCTCTGGCCGATGGTCGCGACCGCCGTCGCCGCCGCGTTCGTCCTCGTTCCGATCCAGTTCCGCCCGTCGGTCGGCTCGCCGCTCTACGACCTCGCCTACGCGGCCGGGTTCGTCATGCTCGTCGGTGTGGCCATCTACTACGTCCTTGGGCCCTTCACTCTCCGCCGACAACCGACAGCGACCGGTCCGGCGCCCTGAGTCCCTGCCTCACGACGGCGATGGACCGGGACGCGGGCGGGAGGGCTGGGGTAGAAGAGGCGGCGAGTCTCTAGCCCGCCCGGTCCATGGCCGCCCCGGTCGTCCATCGTGCACGCCTCTCGCGGCGGGAGGCGCTCCTGTTCGAAGCCGGCATCAAGCTCGGGGGGATCTTCCACCAGTACCTCGGGATTCCCGTCTCGCGTCGGACCGCGCGCGACCTCGCCCGGGCCATCGAGGACGCCGTCTCGCTGCAGCCGTACGTCGAGGCGATCGATGTCCGCATCGACCCGACTCGGGGAGGCCGCACGGGCGTCGGGCGATTCGCGTACCGGTACCTGACGCCCGAGATGCTCCACGTCCGGGTCCGTCTCCGGGACGGACCCACCGAGGTGGTGGCGCGACTCGAGCACCGCTCGGACCTTCGCTACCCCCTCATGAGCGTGGACCGCGCGACGCCCGGAGCCCGGCGGGGCGGTGCCGGGCCTAGTGCCGCTGGACGAGGGGGACGTAGGGCAGGTCGGTCGGGCCGACGTACCTCGCGCTCGGCCGGATGAGCCGCAGATCCTGGTACTCCTCCAGCACGTGGGCGGTCCACCCGACGACACGGCTCGCGGCGAAGAGCGGCGTGAACAGGTCGTGCGGGATCCCGACCAGCGAGTAGACCGAGCCGGAGTAGAGGTCGACGTTGGGGTAGAGGCCCTTCTCCCGGTGCACGACCTCCTCGACCGCCTGGAGGAGCTCGTAGTACCGGAGGTTCCCCGTGGCCTCGCCCATCCGGCGGGACCACTCCCGCAGGATTGTCGCACGCGGGTCCTCGACCTTGTACACCCGGTGGCCGAACCCGCTGATGCGTTCGTGTCGGGCGAGGCGCGCCTTGACGACCTCCTCCGCCCGGCCCGGGGAGCCGATCTCCTCGAGGAGCTCCATGACGCGCTCGTTCGCGCCCCCGTGCAGCGGGCCCTTCAGGGTGCCGACCGCGCTCGTCACCGCGCTGTACAGGTCGCTGAGCGTCGACGCGGTGACCCGGGCGGAGAACGTGGAGGCGTTCAGCTCGTGGTCCGCGTGGAGGATCAGCGCCACCTCCAGCGCCCGGGACTCGAGCTCGGTCGCCTCGCGGTCGAGCAGCGCGTAGATGAGGTAGGCCGCGGCGGAGAGCTCGGGACGGGATGTCAAGGGCGGTAGACCGGCGCGTCGCCGGTGGAATCGACCGAGGATGGAGGGGAGGACGGCGGTCAGCCGCTGGGCCCCTCCGATGGAGCTCGGTCCGGGGCGGGTCTCCTCGGGCTCGAAGAGGGCGAGGGCGCTGACCGACGTGCGCAGGACGTCCATCGGGTGGGCGGTCGCCGGTAAGGAGTCGATCAGCTCTCCCAGCCCCGCGGGCAGCTCGCGGAGCGCCCCGAGGCGGGCCGTCAACTCGGCCAGTTGCTCTTCGGTCGGCAGGCGTCCGTACCACAGCAGGTAGGCGACCTCCTCGAAGGTCGCGTTCTTCGCGAGGTCGCGGATGTCGTACCCCTCGTAGATCAGGCGGCCCTCTCGCCCGTCGATGAAACAGATCTTCGACTCAAGAGCGACCACGTCCTGAAGACCCCGCTGAACCCCCGCTGCTCCGGCCATCCGCCCACGTCCGGGCGCTGGCACCGACGGTCACTTAATGGGCTTTCGCGGCCACGCTCGCGGCCGGGCCGGGGGCCGGGAGCGCCGTCTCTCGGTCGTGCTTTCGACGGAGGAAGGCGACGGTCGCGGCGGACCAGAGCGGGAGCGAAACGAGCAGCGAGCCGGCGCTCACGAGGAACACGAGGCGGTAGCTGCCGAACGTGGCGAGGATCCCCGACAGGCCGGCTCCGGCCACGGCGGCGACCCCGCCGAGCGCACTGTTCACCCCGAGGAGGCTGCCCGCGTCCCGGCCCTCGAGGCCGCGGAAGAGCATGAGCGAGCTCGCGGTCGTGTAGACCGCGATCGCCGCCCCGAGGACCCCGAAGACGATGAGGTTCACGTCGAAGACCCCCTGCCGAGCGAAGAAGGCGAAGGTGAACCCGGCCGTGGCGAGGTAGCCGAGCGAGCGAAGGTAGGTCGCCCGCTGCACCAGCCGGTCCGGCCCGAAGCGACCGCTGAGACCGCCGGTGAACGGGTAGACGAGCGTCTGGGCGAAGTTGTTGGCGAGGTTCACGAGGAAGATCGACGAGGCGGCGAGGCCGGCCGAGTACAGGTACGGGGTGTAGGAGATGTTGTAGAGGTTGGCGGAGAGGTTGAACAGGAATCCGGCGAGGAAGATGAGCGGGAGCTCGTGGTGCAGCTCGGCGCGAGCCCAGACCCGGAACCGGGCCACCGCTCCGGGCCCCATCCGGGGACGGGTCGGGAAGAACGGGATGGGGATCCGCAACCCGGGGATCACCCGGAGGCGGTTGACCAGGCTCTCGGGGTGCTTGGCCTCGGTCGTGCTCCGGAACGAGCGCGCAGGGTCGGTGACCCCGAACCAGAAGGCCACCGCGCTCGCGAGCGCGAGCCCGGCGAGGACGTACAGCAGGGTGAACAGCGCGTCGTTGGCGGCCGTCCAGAAGTAGCCGATCAATAGACCGATGAGCGAACCGATCATGCTCATCTCCTGGAACGAAGCATACGCGTTCGGCCGCTCGTTCGACGAGAACTTCTCCAGGATCAGCAGGTTCGACGCGCTCGCTCCGGCGGGCGCGACCACCCCGATCACGGCGTACACCCCGTAGAGCACCGGGATCGAGGTCACGTGGGTCAGGGCGAGGTACAGCAGCCCGTACCCGGCGAAGTTGATCACGAGGAAGAGCCGGCGCAGGGGATACCGGTCCGAGAGGTGACCCCAGACGACCGAGGAGAGGATCACGGCGGAGTTGAACACGGTCGCCGCGAGCGCGACCTCGGTCCAGCTCCCGTGCAGGGGGATCAGGATCAGGAGGGGCAGCACCACCCCGAATCCGGTAGTGGCCGCGTTGATCGGCACGAAGGCCAGAAGCCAGCTCCGCGCGACCAGACGTCGCGGCCAGGTCCGCAGCGCGTGTTCCATCGTACGACCCCGCGCTTACGGGTCCGGGTTTAAGTCCCATCGACTCGAGTGGGCGTCGAACGGTCGGTCGGCCGGCCGAGGTGGCGCGCCCGCCGGCGGGAGGTCGCGCCTGACGGCCAACGCTTATAAGGGAAGGTCGTTCAATCCCCCACTCAAGAGGCGATTCCTCCGGTGGCGATCGGTTTCGTGTTGATCAGCACCGCCCCCGCCAAGGAGCACGAGGTGTACACCGAGCTCCTCCGCGTCAAGGGGATCGTGGAGCTGCACCCGCTGTTCGGGGAGTACGACCTCATCGCCAAGGTCGAGGCGGAGGACTTCAACGCCCTCGGCCAGCTCGTCGTCGACAAGATCCGCTCGGTGCCGGGCGTCATCGACACCAAGACCTTGACAGGCATCAAATTCTAAGGTGGAACCTAACATGATGGACCTTCTCGGGACCGCAGTGAGCATCGGCGTCTGGCAATTCCTGGCTATCCTGCTGCTCGTCTTCGCCCTCTTCCTCATCCTGGCCGGGATCTTCACCGCCTACTTCGGCAGCGGGAAGAGCCGGACGATCGGGATCGTCCTGCTGGTCGGCGGCCTCGTCGTCGGGGTGTTGATCGCCTGGCTGTACCACGCCGGCAACTTCGGCGCCTCGTCCAACCAGCTCGGTTCCCTCATCCTCGAGGCGTTCCTCGTGATGGTCGCCGCGGTCATCGGGGCCCTCGTCGCGATCGGGATCTTCCTGGTCGCGATCATGAAGTCCTAGACCGCCCGCCGGTCACCCCGTGTCGCCTCGCGCTCCGCGGCGGGGCCGTCCCCGTCTCGTCACGCTGACTAGTGACGTCGGCTGGGCCTACGCCGCCCAAATGCGGGCGGTCCTGCTCCACACCCTCCCCCCCAGTCACGTCGTGGAGCTGACGCACGACCTGCCGGCCCACGCGATCGGTGAAGCGGCGTGGGTCCTGCGATCGGTGGCCGAGCGGTTCCCGGCCGGCACGGTCCACCTCGTGGTGGTCGACCCGGGCGTCGGCGGCCGCCGGGCCCCGGTCGCGGTCCGATGCGGGGACGGCTCGCTCTTGGTTGGTCCCGACAACGGGGTCCTTGCCCCCCTCGCCCGTGCGCTCGGCGACCCCCGTGCCTACCGGATCGAGCCGGAACGCGTCGGAGTCGGGTCCCGGGTGGGGACGACCTTCGACGGGCGCGACCTGTTCGCCCCCGCCGCCGCTCGGCTGGCCTTCGGGACTCCGCCGGAGCGCCTCGGCCCGCTCCACCCCCTTCGGGACCTCGTGCTCCCGACGGCACGGCGTCGGGGCGCCGACATGACCGGGGAGGTAGTCCACGTCGACCGGTTCGGTAACCTGATCACGAACATCCCCACCGACTGGGTCGCCCCGGCCCCGACGGAGGTCACCGTCCGGCTGGGGTCCGGCGCCCCCCGCCGGGTCCCCTGGTCCTCCTCGTACGAGGCGATCGGGCGCGGTCGTCTGGGGGCGCTCGGTTCGAGCTTCGGGACCGTCGAGGTCGCGGTGGCCGAGGGACGGGCCGACCGGCGGTGTCGGGCGCGGGCAGGGACTCCCGTCCATGTCACCCGGCGGGCGCGCGCCGACGCGCGCGCCACTGAGACGGTAAATAGCGGGCGCATTCTTCGCGCCCGGGGACGGCCGCCCTCCTAAGGGCCCCGTCGTCACGATGGCGAAACGGGATTACTACGAGGTGCTGGGCGTGCCCCGCACCGCTTCCGGCGATGAGATCAAGCAGGCCTACCGGAAGCTCGCCCGCCAGTACCACCCGGACGTGGCCAAGGAGAACCCGAAGGTCGCGGAGGAGAAGTTCAAGGAGCTCTCCGAGGCCTACGAGGTGCTCGCCAACCCCGAGACCCGGCACCGGTACGACGTCGGAGGCCCCTCGGCCGTCGAGTCCGACTTCGGGCCGGGCGGCTTCGGTTGGCAGAACTTCACCCACGTCGGCGACCTCGAGGACCTTCTCGGGTCGAACCCGATCTTCCAGCAGCTGTTCGGCAGCTTCGGCGGGGGGCTGGGGATGGGCGGGCTCGGGGGCGGACGACGCGCCGGCCCCTCGCGCGGCGCCGACATCGAGATGTCGCTCCAGCTGCCCCTCCTCGCGGCCGTCACCGGTACCAAGCCGACGATCGAGGTACCGCGGGAGAGCCCGTGCGACGCCTGCCACGGTACGGGCGCCAAGGACGGCACCGCGCTCGAGGTGTGCTCGGAGTGCGGCGGGAGCGGCCAGGTGCGTCGGGTCCAGAACCGAGGCTACACGCAGCTGATCACGGTCGGCCAGTGTCCCCGGTGCCGGGGCTCCGGACGCCGGATCCTTCAACGGTGCCCGGTCTGCGACGGGGCGGGCCGCCTCCGCTCGACCGAAAAGATCGAGATCACCGTGCCGCCTGGGATGGAGGACGGTGCGGTGCTCCGGGTACCGGGCCACGGGCTGGCCGCGAGCGGCCGCGGGCCGGCGGGCGACCTGTACGTGCAGGTCGTCTTCGAGCCGCTGCCCCACATCCGGCGCGAGGGGGAGGATGCCTACACCGAGACGAGCGTGCCGCTCGGGGTCGCGCTCCTGGGCGGGGAGGTCACGGTCCCGACGATCGAGGGCCATGCGGTCCTGAAGATCCCGGCCGGAACTCAGCCGGAGACGCAGTTCCGGCTCCGGGGGAACGGGTTTCCTCGATTCCGCGGCTCGAGCCGGGGAGACCTGATCGTGACCGCCCACGTGGAGGTCCCCCGTTCGCTCTCCGGCCACGAGAAGGACCTGCTCCGGGAAGCGCTGCTGCCCGGGGGCCGGCCGATCGGCGCCCGGAAGGAGTCGCTGTTCCGACGGCGAAGCTCGTGACCGCCGAGGAGAGCGAACCGGACCCCGCGAGCGACCAGTACTTCGCCGAGCGGCCCCGCACGAGCTCGGCGCGCTCCGAGCTGCGGTTCCTCTACCGGGGCGATGTCCTGCACTTCCTGGTCGACCGCGGGGTCTTCGCCTCCCACGGCCTCGACCCGGGAACGGCGCTCCTGATTGAGAACCTGACCGTCCGGCCGACGGACCGGGTCCTCGACCTGGGCTGCGGGTGGGGTGCGGTCGGGGTCGCCGCCGCGCGCTCGGCGAGCCGGGGCCACGTCGTGATGACCGAGGTGAACCGTCGTGCCGCGCGGCTGGCCCGGCTGAACCTCGAGCGGAACCGGGTGGAGAACGCGGAGGTGCGCGTCGGCCCGACCTTCGAGCCCGTGAGGGAGGAGACGTTCGACGTGATCGCGACCAACCCGCCGTACCGGGCGGGGCGACCGGTCGTGCTCGAGATGCTCGAGGGAGCGCCCGCGCACCTCACCGCGCGCGGAAAGCTCGTCCTCGTCGGCAAGGGCTCGCAGGGGATCCGGTACTACCAGGACTGGCTGGACTCGCACTGGGAAGGCCCGGTCGAGGTCCTCGGGCGCGGCTCGGGCTACCGGGTGCTCGAGGCCCGCCGGGAGCCGAAAAGCCGCCATCCGTAGAGCCGCACGAGATGCAGGGCGTACTTCCCGACCTCCCCGCTCCCGAGCTTGCTCCGCCCGGCGACGCGGGGCCGGAAGACGATCGGGACCTCGACCACTGGCTCGGGCCGGCACTTCACCAGGATCTCGAGGCCGATCTTGTAGCCGATCGGGGTCAGCTGGCCGCGAGCGAGGATTGCCCGACGGAAGGCGAAGAACCCGCTCATCGGGTCGTGGACTCTGACCAGCGGCCGGGCGAGCACAGCGGCCCCGGCCGAGACGACCCGCCGTCCGCGGCTCAGCCCGGGGGCGCTCCCACCGCGGACCCATCGGCTCCCGAGGGCGAACTCCGCCTCACCCGAGCGGACCGCACGCACGAGAACCGGGACCGTCGAGGCGGGATGGCTGCCGTCCGCGTCCATCACGACGAGGACCTCGCCGGTCGCGGAGGCGAACCCGGCCTGCACGGCCGAGGCGAGTCCCCGCTTGCCCGGTCGCTCAAGGACGCGGGTGGGGAGAGGGTCCTGGAGTGATCGGGCGTAGGCGGCCGTGCCGTCCGGAGAGCCGTCGTCCACGACCACGAGCTCGGTGGAAAACTCCCGCACCGCGTCGGCGAGGGCGGGGTAGAGACGCTCGAGCGAGTCGCGCTCGTTGTAGGTCGGAAGGATGACCGAGACCTGCGGGCCGTTCGGCACTGCAGGGGACGAGACGGTCGCCTACCTAACCCCTTGCGCCGCACGCTCGCCCCGACGACCGAGGAGGCACCCACCGGGCCCGGGCGCCGGAGCGTGGGCCGGTCGCGACGCGATTCCCGCCGAAGCGCTTAAGAAGGGCGGCTTTCTCGGCGCCCGCACCCTCGGAACGAGGGGTCCGCCGGGAGCCGCGAGGCCCCCCGACCCTCGACCCGAACCCTCAGGGGAGTGAGTTCCGCGCCCAAGGAATCGAAGGAGACGAAGGCCGAACCGGCTGCGCCCGCCGAGCCCGCCGGGGAGGAGCCATCGTCCGATAAGGGCGGGAAGAAGGAACGGGCGGCCAAGGGCGGTAAGGAGCCCAAGGAAGGGAAGGAGCCCAAGGAGGGGAAGGGCAAAGGGAAGGGTCCCGGCGCCAAGACCCCCAAGTTCGTCTCCGACAACCCGAACTTCCGCTACATCGTCCGCGTCGCCAACACCGACCTCGACGGAACCCGACCGGCCGCCCTGGCCCTGACCGGGGTCGGGGGCGTCGGGCTTCGGCTGGCCGAGGTCGCGCTCCGCCTCGCGAACGTACCGGCCGAGGAGCTGATCGGCAACCTGAGCGAGCCGACGGTCGAGGGGATCGAGGCGACGCTCCAGTCGCTCCCCTCGAAGGTGCCGACGTGGATGGTCAACCATCCCCGCGAGCCGCTGATGGGCGAGACGCTCCACTACATCGGGCCCGACCTCGACACCCGGCGCCGGGACGACATCAACATCATGCGCATGGTCCGCAGCTACCGCGGCGTCCGCCACGAACGGGGTCAGAAGGTCCGAGGCCAACGCACCCGCTCGAACGGACGCACCGGGATGGCGGCGGGCGTGCTGAAGAAGGAGGCCAAGGCGGCCGCAGCGGCGGCCGCCGCCTCCGGCGAGGAGAAGGCCGCGACCCCCGCGGCACCGGCGGCCCCCAGCGCGAAGACGGCGGCCCCCGCGGCCAAGGCCGCGGCCCCGGCGCCGAAGGCGGCCCCGGCCAAGAAGGAGTGAGGCCGTGGGCGACCCGAAGTTCCTCCGCCGCACGTACGACACCCCGAAGCACCCGTGGGAGGCCGGCCGGATGGCGGAGGAGCGCAAGCTCCTCGACAAGTACGGCCTCAAGAACAAACGCGAGCTCTGGAAGGCCCAGTCGATCCTCCGAGGGTTCCGGGGACAGGCCCGGGAGCTCCAGGCCCGATTGCGCGCCGGCGAGCCCCAGGCCCAACGGGAGACCGCGAACCTGTTGGCCCGGCTGACGCGCCTCGGGGTCCTCCCCGTCGGGAACCCGACCATCGACGACGTGCTCGCCCTCACGACCGAGGACCTCTTGCGTCGCCGCTTCGAGTGGGTCGTCTTCCACCGCAACCTCGCGCCGACCGCGAACGGGGCGCGCCAGTGGATCGTCCACGGCCACTTCGCGATCGGGGACCACCGGGTGACCCGTCCGGGCTACCTCGTCCCCTCGGCCGAAGAGCCCCTGATCACCTACTCGCCCTCGAGCCCGCTCGCGGACGAGGACCACGCCGTCCGGGCGGCCCTGAGGGAGCGGCTGAACGCGCGCCCGGCGCCCGAGCCGGTCGCCCCGCCGACCGAGGAAGGGGGAGCGTAGGCCATGGTCAAGGTCGGGATCGCGCACATCTTCGCGAGCTACAACAACATCCACATCACCGTCACCGACATCACGGGCGCCGAGACCCTCGCCAAGGCGACCGGCGGGATGGTCGTCAAGGCCGCCCGGGACGAGTCGAGCCCGTATGCCGCGATGAAGGCGGCCGACCAGATCGCCGCCCTGATCAAGGAGAAAGGGTACGACACTCTCCACGTCCGGGTCCGCGCGCCCGGCGGGAACCGCTCCCGCTCGCCCGGCCCGGGAGCCCAGGCCGCGATCCGCGCGCTCGCGCGGGCCGGCGTGAAGATCCAGCGGATCGAGGACGTGACCCCGGTCCCGCACGACGGGACCAAGCCGAAGGGAGGCCGTCGGGGACGACGGGTCTAGTGCGATGGACGTCTCCATCCAGGAGCTGAAGCCCCGCTCGACGGTCGTCGAGCTCCAGGGCACGACCGCTTCGCAGGTGAACGCGATCCGACGCACGCTGCTGGCGGACGTGCCGAAGCTCGCGATCGAGGACGTCGAGTTCCACCTCGGGCCGATCCGGGACGAGGCGACCGGCAAGGACTACGATTCCTCCACCAGCATGTTCGACGAGGCGATCGCCCTCCGGCTCGGGCTGCTCCCGATCCCCACCGACCTCGGTGAGTTCCGGCGCAAGTCGGAGTGCACCTGCGGCGGGGCCGGCTGCCCGCACTGCCAGGTGATGTACTCGATCGACCGCAAGGGCCCGTGCACCGTCTACGCCAAGGACCTCGTCCCGCTCGGAGACACCACGCTGGCGATCCTCGAGCCCGAGGTGCCGATCGTGCGGCTCGGCGCCCGCCAGGCGCTGCTCGCCTACGCGACCGCGGTAGTGGGGACCGCGCGCGAGCACGCCAAATGGCAGGTCGCCCACGGGGTCGGGATGTTCCCCCGGCCGCACGTCAAGATCGCGAAGAAGCCCGACTGCACGGACGCCTGCCTCAAGCGCACGGCGGCCTCCTGCCCGGTCAACATCCTCGAGTTCGCGGGCGGGAAGCTCAGCGTCCACGACGAGCTGAAATGCATCGACTGCGGCGCGTGCGAGAAGACGTGCGAGCACGGGTCGATCAAGGTCTCACCGGACGAGGAGGACTTCTTCCTCCGCTTCGAGACCGACGGCTCGCTCACCGCCCGCGAGGCGCTCCGCTATTCCCTCAAGGACCTCAAGCGCCGCTTCGAGGAGCTGCGCGAGGCGATCCAGGCGATCCCGTAGTCCCTCGGCTCGGGCTCACCCAGTCGTAGCGCAGGATCGCGGCGAGCCCCCCGAGCCCGGTGAGCTTCGCGCCGTTCTCCCCGTCGTCCCGGACGATGAAGAGGCGGGCGCGCGCGGCCCGCGCGCGGTCGAGGAGCGGGACGACCTCCGGGTCGGTGAGCAGCGTCTCGAGGACGAGGAGCGTCTCCACCGCGCCGGCCTCGACCGCCTCGGCGACCTCCCTCCGACCGACCGCGGCGCGGCTGCCGCGGGCGAGCGAGCGTACGAGATGCTCGACGAACTGGGCCTCCTCGGCCGCCACGCTCCCGCGCAGCGTTTCCGTGGCCCGACCGGATTTCAGAAGCTCGTCGACCCCGACCCGACCGGACTCGGCGGTCGCGTAGACCTTGAGCTTTCCCGAGAGGGCCGGCTCGAGCTCGTGCAGCCGCCGGGCGACGTGTTCCTTGAGGAACCCCGGGCCGGCGACGACGACGGCCGTCGCGGCCGGGCCCTCCCGCCGGAGGAGCCCGACGAGCTCCTCGACGTAACCCTGGCGGTCCTTCTCGCCCTGGCCGCCGTCGTACCGCTTGCCCGAGATCGTCCGCTTGAGGTCGGCGACCGGTTCGATCGCCCGGCCCCGGAGGCGAACGATCGAGGAGTCCCCCCAGTCGACCGCCGCGAGCAGGATCGTCGGCTCGTCTTTGCCGGCGATGCCCTCGTCGAGCAGGACCCGGTCGCTCGCCGAGATCGCCTCCTTGAGCACGGTGAGCTCGTCCCCTTCTTGGAGATCAAGGGTGTGGTGCCGCCCGAGGTCGAACGGCCCTTCCCGGATCGGACCGGTCACCCGCACGTGCTTGGAGAACCCATGGAACTCGACCTGCTCGGCGAGCACGACGATCCAGACCCGCCGACGGGCGCGTTCGGCCCCGGGGACGTCCGCGGGCGCCTCGGGGTCCCGTCGGGTCGTCGAGCCCCCGACCAGGTCGCCGGGCCGCACGAACCGCGCGATCCGCCACAGGTCGCTCGGGCTCTCGAGCCGCAGGCGGAGGAGCCCCGTCGCCGTGTCGCGATGCAGAAGGCGCACGAGAAGCTCCGGGGCCGGCCGACGGGAGCCGGAGATAAGCGGGTTTCGGCCCTCGGCCTCATCCGCGATAGGTTTATCGCACTCGGCCGGGTCCCCCGCCCACCGGGTAGGGGGTACCCTCTGAACGGTCGCTACTCCGAGCTGTTCAACCAGCGTAGGTTCGGCTCGTTCCTGACGGCCGGAGCGCTGCAGTTCGCCGCCCCCGCGATGATCTCGGTGGTCCTGTTCTACTCGGTGACGGTCGCCTACCCGACCGTGGGCCTCCGGACGACGTTCGGGGCCCTCGCCCTCGCCCTCCTCGGTCTCTCCTCGACGGTCCCCACGCTGGTCGCGGCGTTCTTCTCGGGCGCGCTCGCCGACCGGAACGACCGGGCGCATCTGATGCGCGTCGTGAACCTCGTGGGCCTGCTCGGGACCGCGCTGTTGGTGGGCGTCCTCGTCCTCGCACCGACCGCGCACGTCGGGCTGCCCGGACCCTCCGGCTTCTACCTGCCGGAGTGGGTGCTGTTCGTCTACCCGGCGTGGGCGGCCGTCATCGTCTCCTCCACCCTCTTCCGTCCGGCCTTCAACACGAGCGTCCCGCGGGTCGTCCCGCGGTCGCTCCTGAGCCGCGCGAACGGGCTCATCTACGCCGCGGCCGGGGTCGTGACCGCCGCAGGCGTGCTGGCGTGCGGGATCCTGCTCACGGTGGAGCCGGCCGCCTACGCGCTGGCGCCGCCCTTCGCGCTGCTCTTCATCACCCAGGTCGCCCTCGCGGCGTTCGACGTCGACCTCACGCCGGGCATCCGCCCCGGTCCCCCGCGCTCCTTCGCCCAGGATGTCCGCGCCGGCTTTGCCTACATCGCGGGTCGGCGGGCGATCCTGCAGATCACGATCTCCGGCCTCGTGATCAACTTCCTGACCGCGCTCGCGACGGTCGAGCTGGCGCTCTACGTGACGACCTGGCTCGGGGCGACCCAAGGCTTCTGGTACGGCGCGATCGTCGCCACGATGACGATCGGCGCCTCCGTCGGGTTCCTCCTCATCGCGCGGGTGGCGTTCGAGCGGCGGGCCGGGATGACGATGATCCTGCTGACGGCCGCCTTGGGGGTGACCTTGGTCGCGCTGGCGCTCGTCCGCTCGGTCTGGCTCGCGATCCCGATCGCCTTCCTGTTCGGCGTCATTCCGGGGATGTTCAGCACCGTGTTCCTCTCGACGATCCAGTCCTCGGTTCCGGACGAGGTGATGGGCCGGGTCTTCTCCGCGGACGAGGTCGGCAGCTACGCCCTCGTGCCGGTCGGCCAGTCCGTCGGGGGGTCCCTCACCTACGACATCGGGGTCCAGGGGACGTACCTTGCCGCGGGAGGAACTCTCGTGCTCTTCGGCGTGATCATGCTCGTGGGCTTTGGGGCGCTCCGTCGTCTGTCGATCCGGACCTCCCCGGGCCCGGCACGGGGCTCGGACGGCTAGGGGAGCCGTCCGGCGCGACGGGAACCAGCTCGGTCGAGAACCACGACGCCTCGGGGCCGACCGAGCGTAGGAATCCGAGCCCCTCGTACAGCGCGATCGCACGACGGTTCCCTTCGGTGACGTTGAGCGCGATCACGGCCTCTCCGCGCTCCCGGAGGACCCGGAGCGAGGCGAGGGTCAGCGCTCGACCGACCCCACGTCCGTGCACCCGCGGGTCGACGGCGAGACTGATCAGCAGCGGGCCGTACGACGCCCGGACGAAGAGACAGACCCCGCTGGCCCGCCCGTCCTCGGCCTCTGCGAGGAAGGAGGCCCACGGAAGGAACTCCCCCCAGCGGCCCGCCATCACGTCGTGCACCTCGAGCTCGCTGTTCCGCCTCGGGTCCGTGGAGCGCTGAAAGAGATAGAAGTCGAAGTGGGCGCCGAACGCCGCGGCGTGGACCGCGGCCGCGGCCGGCTCGTCGTCGGCCCGCATCGACCGGACCCGTATCCCGGCGGGGACCGGGAGGTCGGGGAGCGGGGCCGACGGGGGAAGCCGCATCTCGGAGCGGGAGAAGGCGGCGAACCGTCGGGCGGTGACGACCCGCGCTTCCTGCTCGGGAGTGACCCCGCTCAGGCCCGCGGGGAGGAACACGATGGGACCTATCTCGGACCTCAGCCGGTCCAGGAACCGTCCATACTCCTCTTCCGAGGCGAACGGCCCCGCGAGGTGGAAGAGGTGGACGTGGTGCCCGGGCGCCGACGTCCCCTCGTCGTCCCACAGGACCAGGCCGACGGCCTTTCGACCGACTCGATAGAGGCGCCCGTCGACCGTGCCGGCCTGGATCCGGCCGGCCAAGTGCGCCGACCGAGGCCCGGGGTCCAGTGGGGGGACCGCCTGGCGAGCGCTCGCCTCGACGGCCTCGCGGGCGAGGCCGACCGCCGTCTCGACGTCGGAGGAGAGGGGAGCGAGGTCGACATGGGGGCCGCGGGGCGGCATCGACCTCCTACCGGCCTCCTTCTCTTGGCTTCATCGACGCCGGGCCGCGCGGGGAGGTGGCCCCTACAGCGGGACCCCGAGCCGGACCAACGCTACGGTGCACGCCAAGCCGGCGAGGATCCCCGAGGCAGGCCCCACGGCCCATCCGACCAGGATCCCGCGGAGCGTCGGCCAGTGGATCGTCCGCTCCCCGCGGGCCAGGCCGGCCCCGGCCATGCCGCCGATGAGGGCCTGGTTCATCGAGGTGAAGGCACCGACCAGGACGACGGCCACGAGGATGACGGTCGCCTGGGCCGCCTGGGCTGCGACGGCCATCCGCCGGTCGAGCCGGACGATGTCGAAGGAGACGGTGGAGAGGAGACGCCCTCCCCAGGAGACGACCCCGACGGCGAGCGCGAGTCCTCCGATGACCCCCGCGAGAAGGATGCTCGTCAACCCAGTGGAGACGAACACCGCGGTGGCGTTCGCGACGTCGTTGGCGCCCATCGCGAACGAGGCGGCCAACGCCATCACGACCAGGAGGGCGGCGGCCGGCGAGCTCCATCGGGACCCGGTGGCCGGGCGTTCGACGCCCGAGCGAAGCGAGAGGAGGCGGGTGAACAGGTACCCGAGCGCGACCGCCGCGAGCGGAGCGGTCGCCCAGATCTCCACCAACCCGACCACGTTTCCCCAGTGGACCGGGATCCCGGCTCCGAGTGAGACCCCGATGAGGCAAAACACGAAGATCTGGATCGTTGACGTGGGGACCTTGGCGTAGTTGTAGACGGTCGTCAACGCGAAGGCGGTTCCCACGACGGCCGCCGCCGAGACGGCCGAGAGCTCCGGGGCGTCCACGAGGTTGAGCCCGATGTTCCCGACGACCTTGCCGCTCGCGACCGCCGCCCCGACCGCGGTCAGGACGGCCATCCAGCCGAGGGCTTCGCGACGGGTGACGGCCCCGGCGGAGAAGGCCATCCCCATGCACGCCCCGGTGTAGTGGGCGCCGATGCTCCAGGCGAACGCCAGCGCGGCGACGATCAGCACCCCGTCGGCAACACTGAGGGCGACCATCCGTCCAGGAAGCGGCGCTCCTCAGGTCTCCCGCAGCTCGGGCTCGCCCTCGACGCGCCCGACCGTCATCTTCTCCGACCCGACTCCAACCGCCTCAAGGCGGTGGTCCCCCAAGAAGCCCCTGCCGCCCTCGGGCGACGCTCGGGCCGGTGGCCTCGATATCGCCCGAGCCGGAGGATGTGCGGTGTTCAAATACCACCGCCGGAATATGTCAATCGTCAGACAAAGATGGGGGTCTTGTCTGACGGGCATGGCCGACACATCCGAGCGGGTGACCGTCCGAATCCCGCAAGAGCTCATCGAGAAGCTCAAGCAGATCCAAGAGGTCCAGGGTTCGCCGACGATCTCCGACACGATCCGGGAGGCGCTCGAGCAGTACATCGAGCTCCACCTGCCGCCGCAGAACGTGCGCAAGGTCGTGGTGGAGCTCTCCCGCCAGGACAACAACCGGCTCGAGGCGTTCGTGCGCGAAGGGAACTCGGTCAGCGTCGACGACGCGGTCCGCTCCGCGGTCCGCGAGTACATTCGTGGCCGCCTCGAGCAGTTCGGTGCGACGCGACCGCACCGACGCGAGAGCGAGGCGCTCGCCGCCGAGGGCTCCCCCCCGCCCTAGCCGAGGGCCGGAGGAGCCGATGACTTCCGATCCGTCGACCGACGATTGGGCCTCCCTCGCCACGACCCCGTCGGTCGCCGTCGTCGGCCTCGGCGGGGCCGGGAGCGAAGCGGTCCAGGACCTCCTGACGCTCGGGATCCCGGGAGTGCACGCGCTGGTCGTCAACACCGACGCCAAGCACCTGATGGCGACGAGCGTCGAGGAGAAGATCCTCCTCGGCCAGCGCGAGCTCCGCGGTCGAGGGAGCGGTGGGGACCGGGAGGTCGTCCTCCGCGCCGCCGAGGACGGCAAGGAGGAACTGCTGCGTCGCCTGCGTCCCTTCGAGATCGTCTTCCTGCTCGCCGGGCTCGGGGGCGGGACCGGCAGCGCGCTCCTTCCGTTCCTCTCTCGGGAGCTCCGGGAGACCGAGGCGCTCGCCATCCCGGTCGTGTTTCTGCCGTTCCACGTCGAGCTCGAGACGAACCCGGGCCGCCGGGAGAATGTCGAAGCGACGGTCGAGGACCTCGAGGCGATGGGGGGCCTGTTGGTCGCCCTCGCGAACGAAAAGCTCCGGCGATTCGACTCGCTGCCGGTCCACCGGGTGTTCCAGGTCCGGAACGCCTACCTTCACTCGCTGGTCGCGAGCCTGGTCGACATGGTCGAGAACCCCTCGCAGATCTCCGTCGACCTCTCGAGCCTGAAGAACCATCTGCGCTCGTCCGGCCTCTCCACGCTGATCGTCGGGGAGCACCACATCTCCGAGCCGGAACGGCTCGTGCAGCGGGCCCTGAGCGAGAGCATGCTCGACTACCGCCTCTCCGCGCACGCGAGCGCGCTCCTCCACCTCGAGGGCGGAACGAACATGACGCTGCGGACCCTCGACCGGGTCCTCGCCTCGGTCCGCGAGCGCCTGGGGGAGCCCGAGCAGCTCGTCTTCGGTACCCGGGTGCGCCCCGAGCCGAGGGAGGTCCTGCGGCTCACGGCGGTCCTCGGGGGGCTCAAGTCCCGGACGATGCGCGACGCCCTGACGCACCGCCCGAAGAGCCTGACGCCGCTCACGGCGCGCTGACCGCGCCCGACGCCCTCGGCGGGGGTTCGCGGCGGTCGAGCTCGGCGTGCACAAGGTCGATCACCTGTGAGGTTCGGAGGCTGCGGGGCCCGACGGATAACCGGGGTACCCCGGAGCTCCGGAGCCGGGCGGTCTCCGCCTCGGTCGGGTCGAACGGGTCGGAGATCACGCCCGCGAACTCCCCCCCGCGCGGTGCCCCCTCGCCGAAGGGAACGCCCTCCTCCGTCAGCCAGACCGCTCCCGGCAGGGCCAGGAACGCGTCGAGCGCGGCCTCCGGGTCGACCGGGCCGACGCGCAGTCCGGGGGAGGACTCGAACTCGGTCGGGAAGGCGACGGCGCGGACGAGGGCGTTCTTCAGGAGCGCGGCGGTCGACCGCTCGTCCGGGTTCAGGTAGCGCACGCGGGCCCCGACCACGTCGATCCGTCGCGCCCGCGGCGGTGGCTCGGCGACGAACAGGACCGAGAACTCGACGTCCCGGCGCAGGTCGTTCGACAGGGTGAAGGCGGTCGAGACCGCCCGGGCGACCTCGTCCATCCGCCCGGCCCCCCCGGCGAGGTCGTTGAGGGTGAACGCGCCGCTGGGGGGGACCTTGTGGGCGAGCAGGAGGAAGCGTCGCACGGCCCGGTGCGAGGCGAGCCGCCGCTAAAGCTCTGGGTGGGGGCCTATTCGAGGGTCCCGGGGCGGCGCCGGCTCTTGGTCATCCGCGAGGGGGGAGCGGGCGGAGGCATCGGGTTCTGCTTGCGCTCGAGCCAGATCTCGTCCCCGAGCTCGTGGTAGACCGCGTGGGCCGCGAGTCCCGTGCCGCGCTCGCCGTGGGGGAGCAGGAAGGCGCCCGAGCGGTTGGCGTTCGAGGAGTAGACGACCTCGGTCTCGCCCGCGGCGGCCATCGCCTCGGTCTCCTCCCGGGCGAGGTCGAAGATGCGGTCCTTGCGGAACATCCAGTAGTGGATGCGCCACTCGCGCCCGTCGTAGAGGGTCGTCTCGTCGCGCTCGGTCTCGAGGATCCCCGTGTCCTCGAGCATGTAGAACGTGTCGCGGTCGTCCGGCTCCAGGACGTTGTCGATGATCCGCTGATTGAACCCGAAGAAGTTCAGGACGTGCGCAGCGATCGAACGAGCGTCCTCGGGACGCATCCCTTCGTGACCGACCGATCGACGGATCGCCTTCGCGAGGGAGTCGAAGTCGACCGGGCCAGCGACATCCTGCAACGTGACGTCGGTGGGGATCCCCGAGCGGGTCACGGAAACGTCCTCCGTGGTCCTCAGGGGCACGGGGTTTCGGAGCGTGTACCGCTTGCCGGGGCCGACGGCGTTGGGCCTAGCGGTTCCACGCATGCTATTCAATTCGAAGGCACTGTATAAATAAGTTAGGAAATCCGCCGACTTTTCCGTACGTTATACCACACCGTGCTAGGTTATGCACCGGCCCGCCGGGAGCGCCCCACGCGCTGCAGGAGGCGCACCGCCGGCTTCCATTCCTCCTCGATCTGCGCCTCGAGCTCCGCGAGGCCCGCGACCGCCTCCGGGAACGGGTAGAGGGACCGGGTCAGGTAGACGTGGGCGAACGGCCCGCTGGACGGCTGGGTCCAGGGGCGGCCTTCGTCGACGACCGCCCGGTACTCGTAGTACTCGGGGGCTGGGACGAACCAGACGATCCCGTCGTCTGAGCCCCGACCGGCCCGGGGGCCGTGCTGGGTCACTCTCAATCCGAGGTGGCCCACAAGCGCGGTGGGGAAGGCGAAGACATGGCGATCCCCCGGGCGGGCCGTGGCGAGGAGGCGGCTGCGCACCGTCTCGACCGCCAGGGCCTCTCGCGCCGGCGCGGTCGCGACGACCCGGGCGACCCCGGGGCCGCGGGAGAGGAAGGAGATGGTGCGGCTCGAGTCCCGCTGGACCCCGGCCTCGGGCCGGTATCCGATCAGCTCCGCGACGTCCCGGGGGAGCTGGAGGGTCATCCAGGAGGGGTGGGAGGCCCACACCACGACGTATTCCATCGGACGACCGGTTCGAGGGAGTCGTCGCTATAAGAACGCTGGGCCGAGCCCAGGGCACCGTTCACCGGCCGACGCCGGCCCCCAGGACCGCGTCGACGACGTCCTGGAAGTCGTGGGTGTGCAGCACCCGGTCCGCCGCCCGATCTACCTCGGGACGACGGGCGTTCAGCGCGATGCCTTCGCCGACGTGGGGGAATACCGCCGCGTCCGCCCCACCGTCCCCCACGTGGACGACCTCCGTCGGCCACACGCCCTGGCGGCGGCAGAGCGCCGCGAGACCGGCGAGCTTGTCGGGGCGGATCCCTTCCGGGGGACCGATGAGGATCCCCACGGACTGTCGCCCGAACAGGCCGTCGGCGTCGTCAAACCCGGCGAACCGGCGGTACCAGGCCGTTACGTAGGGCGGGTTGTGGGTCAGCAGGGCGACCCGCAGCCCCTCGGCGTGGAGCCGGGCCACCCCCTCGGGGATGTTGGCGAGCTTGGGCGTCCGAGCCAGCGCGGCGTGCACCTCGGCCAGGGTGCGTCCCTCCGCGAGCTCAAGAAGGCCCGTGATCGCCCCGAGCTCGTCGACCTGGCCCGAGCGGAACCGGCGCATGAGGTCCTGGTAGCCCTGCTCCCGCCCGAACTGCCGGGCGAGGACCAGCCAGCCGTGGACGGTCGTGAGGCTCCCATCGATGTCGACCGTGACCATGCGCCAGGGCGGGGAGGTCATGAGGCGGGGGTCCGGCTCCCGCTTCCCATCAGGATGCCCCCCACCCAGAGGAGGAGCATGCCGGCTCCGGCGACGGGCAGGATGACCCCGAACCTCCCCGGGGCGGTCGGCAGGAGGAGCGAGAGGAGGAACAGCCCGAGGAACGTGAAGAGGAGCCCGAGCCCGACCTTCGCGGACCGCGAGAGGGGTCGCCGAGGCGGGCGGGAGCGGGTCGGGCCGACTGGAGCCGCCATCGGAAGGGCGACCCGGCGGGACTCATAACCGTAATCCCGGGCCGCGGGCGCGCACCGGAACTCCCGTATAGCCCCCGACCTTCCCCACCGCATGGGCTGGCGAGAGGAGAGCCGCCGGCGCCCCCTTCCCGAGGACGACCCGTGGGCGGTCGCCGAGCGAAAGAGCCGCGCCCTGGAAGAGCCCCTGGACGTCCGCCTGGAGCGGGCGAGCCCCTTCCCGATCCTGGAGGTACGGAACCCCCTCCACCGGACCGTCTACCGGGTGATGCTCCCGCTCTTCCCGGACCGCTCGGTCGCCCTGTGCACCTGCACCGACTTCGCCCGGCGAGGGCTCGGCACGTGCAAGCACATCGAGGCGGGGGGCCGATGGCTCGAGCGCCATCACGACGCCGCGCCCCGATGGGCGAGCGGGCCCCCGGACCTCGGCGGGGTCTGGGAGGAGGTCGACCGGCGCCTCGCCGACCCCCGTTCCCGAGAGGAGCCCGCGAGCCGGTCCTGGCGACGGCCGGGGGCCGTCCTGGTCGAGCGGGCACCCCCGCCGTGGGTCGAGCCCGGAGAAGGAAAGGAAGAGGTTCGCCGCGGAGGCTCCCCGCGCCCTACGCGGAGGACATCCCGGGGGCGCCCTTGAGCGCCCGTACCTTGTAGTACTCGGGGTCGACGATGACCTCGCCGTTGACGCCCATCGTCTCGATGGTCTTCAGCATCGAGGCGCCGCCCTGCTTCTTGGCCGCCTGCCAGTCGGGGATCGGGATCGAGAACTTCTTCTCGACCTCCGTCCGGTAGATCGGGCCCGAGTTGTACGAGCAGAAGGGGATGACCCTCCCGTCGGGAACGGCGTAGTGGATGTCGCAGCGCATGAGGCGCTGGATATCGTAGTCGTAGGCGTCCTGGAAGTGCATGTTCCCGATGTAGAGGGTCCGCCAGGTGAACTTCGCGACCGCTTCCTTGTTCCCCTCGGTGAAGATCGAGGCGATCATGCGGACGCAGTTCTTCTCCGTGACCCCGTCCGGCGCCTTCGAGAAATCGAAGTACTTCGACACGTCGTGGAGGAGCTTGGCGCCCGCCACCGCCGTGCGGACCCGCGCGAAGCGCGCGTCCCGGTACTTCTCGATCATCGTCTCGACGTTCTCGAAGAACCCGTCGACGTCCATGAACCGGGGGAGCGGCGTGATCTTCTGGCCGTCCCGGGAGATGAACGCGAAGGTGGCGCACCCGCACCCGGGGTGGGTCGTCAGGGTCATCTTCTCCTCGCCGTGGATGATCGAGGCGAGCTCGGAGATCGGCGCGACCGACGGCACGGGGAAGAAGTCCGACTTCTCGAACGGTCCCTCCGTGCAGAGGATGCGGACGAGGTCCGACTGGGTGAACCGCATCTGGAAGCGGTCCTTGTCGGGGATACGGGCCGTGAGCGCGACCGGCTGGAAGTTGACGCCGCGGACGACGTCGATGTTGTCGATCGCGAACTTGACGGTCGGCCAGATCTCCTTCTCGTTGAACCCGCCGACGAGGGTCGGGACCAGCACGATCGACAGCGGCTTGTCGGGCTTGCCGGAGGCGAGGTCCGAGGCGGGCGAGTGGGTCTCCCGCGCGGCCTGGATCGCCTTCTGCTTTACCTTCAGCAGCGGGACGCCCCGCACCTTGCGGTAGATCTCGTCGTCCAGCCCGTCGAACTGGAGGTAGAGGGTGTGCAGGCCCGAGTCGCGGCACGCCTGGGCGAAGCCGGGCTCGTTGGCGACGCGGATCCCGTTCGTGGCGACCTGGATCTGCTTGAAGCCCAGGTCCCGCGCCATCGACACCGCGTCCAGGAACAGGGGCGAGAGCGTCGGTTCCCCGCCCGAGAACTGGACGGCGACCGTTCCGACCGGCTTCTGCTCCCGGAGCGTCTTGAGCATGAAGTGGATCTGCTCCCGGGTCGGTTCAAAGACGTACCCGGCCGCGTTGGCGTTCGCGAAGCAGACCGGGCACTTCAGGTTGCACCGGTTCGTCAGGTCGATCAGCGCAAGGCCCGTGTGGGACTTGTGGTGGCTGCACATCCCGCAGGTCGTCGGGCAGCCGATGAACTTGTCGTAGTAGGGGTTCTCGTAGCCAACCCCGTCGTGGGCATAGACCTCCATCCGGAGGTAGAAGTCGACGTCGTTCGAGATGATGTCCCAGAAGTAGCCGTGGGTACGGCAGGTCTTCTCCATGATGACCCGGCCATCCTTCTCGCGGACGACCGCGGGGATCACCTTGATGCATTCGGGGCAGACGGAAGCCGTCTTCCTGGGGAGGCCCCGCGGGGCCTGGAACTCCTTCATTACGCGCGCCGGCATTCCTGTTACCTCATTTCGGCCCGTCCTCTGCGGTTGGGCTTAGACCGCCCACCTACTCGGCCTTACTTAATCCAACTGTCGCCCACGTGACTACAAATCCGCTAGTCCGTGACGGAGATTGACATGGTATATCTCGCTACAACATCGCGATTTTCACCTCGGGGAACCGCGAATCCGAGCCCGGGGACTCCCCGGAGGATCCCCCGGGCGGCGGACAGCTTATCGGCCCCGTCGCCTCGGGGCTCTGCGATGCCGGTCCGAAAGAAAGCGAGCCGAAAGAAGGCGGCCCGGGGGCGTGCGACGGGCGGGTTCGTCGGCCGCGACGCCTCCCCTGTCCTAGACAAGTACCCCCCCAAGGACCCCTCCTTGAGCCCGGCCGGGCCCCCTCGACCCGCGCCGGCCGCCCCGAAAGCGGCCGAGCCGGTTCCCCCACCGCCGGCAGCCTCTGGTGCAGCTCCCGCACCCACCCCTGCGGCGCCGCTCATCACCCTCGAGCGTCCGTTCGACGTCGACGAGTTCGCGAGTCTCCTCGGGGAGACCTCGATCCGCGTGACCGTCCCCCGCGAGAACCTGGCGGACGTGCTCGCCCGCGCCACCGAGTTCATGGGCTTCGGGATCTACGTCTACGCCATCTCCGTCCGGCCGGCCCCCTCCGAACTTCTCAAGGCGTTCGTCGTCGAGCTGCAACGCGTGGACTACTCCTCGGCCCGGGGCGAGTGGGTCCCGTTCACCGACAAGGGGACGTCGGACTCGCCGTTCGGCCCGAGCGGGACCCGCACGTAGGGCTCTGCCGCCCGCGCACACCTAATCAAGGCCGGCGCCTCGAGGGCCCTGGGGAGTCGTTCATGGCCGGGTCATCGGGGGAGAGTCACTGGGAGGCGGAGCTTCGGGTGCTGCGCCAGGAGATCGAGGAGCTGCGCAGGGAGCAGCGCGAGATGGCGAACTCCCTCCAGCAGCTCGTGACGACGTTCAAGTCCCTGGCGACCCACCTCGGGATCGCCGCCGAGCCGTACGCCGGCAAGAAGAAGGCCGACCGCGACCTGCCCGGCTTCGCGTAGGTCGGTGAGCCGCGTGCCCATTCGGTACCGGGTGGACGTCACCGCGCGGGACGGCCACCGCGGGCACCTCTCGGTCGAGCTCGACGGGGTCGCCAGCCCGACGATCGACCTCGTGGTCCCCTCCTGGGTACCGGGGTCGTACTACCTGGTCAACTACGTGCGGGGGTTCCGGGACGTCGTCGCCCGGGCCGAGCCGGACGGGGTGGGCCTTGCCACCGAGCGGGTGGGCTCCTGCCGGTGGCGGGTCCGGACGGAGGGCCACGCCCGAATCCGGGTCGACTACACGGTCTACGGGCACGACGAGAAGAAGCTGGTCACCGAGGCGTTCGACCTCACGTCGGAGCACCTGTTCCTGAACCCCGCCCTGGCCCTGCCGTACGTCGACGGGCACCAGAACGAGCCGGTCGAGCTCGAGCTGCACCTCCCGCCCGAGTGGAGGGTCGTCACCGAGCTCGAGGAGGTCCGGAGCCGCCCCCCGACCTTCCGCGCCAAGGACTACGACGAGCTGGTCGACAGCCCGCTGGACGCGGGACGACCCGTCGTCCTCACCGTCCGGCCCCAGGGGATCCCCCACCGGATATCCCTCTGCGGCGACGGCGGCAACTACGAGGCCCACCGGCTGGAGGAGGACCTCACGAAGATCGCCGAGGCGTCGATGCGACTGCTCGGCGACTCCCCCCTCACCCGCTACACGTTCTTCGTCCACCTGAGCGACGTGGCGGACGGGGGCCTCGAGCACGCCACATCGAACTCCGGGGTCGTCTCGCGGAACGTCTTCCAGCCCCAGGAGCGGTACGAGCGCTTCCTCTCGCTCGAGGCCCACGAGTACTTCCACCTGTACAACGTGAAGCGGATCCGGCCGAAGGTCCTCATGCCCTTCGACTACACCCGGGAGCAGCCCACGCGGCTGCTCTGGTGGATGGAGGGGACGACCGATTACTTCTCCGACCTTATCCTCCGACGGGCCGGCCTCTACACCCCCGGTCGCTACCTCGAGGAGGAGGCGAAGATGGCCAAGTCCCTCCTCGACTCGCCCGGCCGTCGGTCGCTCTCGCTGGAGGAGCTCTCCCAGATCGCCTGGGTCGACCACTACCACCCATACGAGGAGACCCCGAACCAGTCCGTCTCCTACTACATCAAAGGCCACGTGGTCTCCCTCTGCCTCGACCTCGAGATCCGCCACCGGAGCGAGACGGCCGCCTCGCTCGAGACCGTGCTGCGAACGCTCTGGAACGAGTACGGGAAGACCGGCCGAGGGGTCGGGGAGGACGAGCTCGAGGGGATCGCCGAGCGGGCGACCGGCCTCGACCTCGGCGAGTTCTTTGCCCGGTACGTTCGCGGGACCGTGGAGGTCGACCTCGAGCGGTTCGGCCACTACGCGGGGCTCACGTTCCGGGCCAAGCCCAAGCCGTCGGACGACACGAGCGCCGTCCCGGGGTACCTCGGCATCCGGCACCAGGACAGCGGCGGGCTACCGCGGGTCCAGCACGTCCTGCTCGACACCCCGGCCCACCGGGCGGGGGTCAGCCCCGGCGACGAGATCGTCGCGATCAACGGCTCGAAGGTGACCGCGAGCTCGATCGCCAAGGACCTGGAGGGGTGCCCTCCGGGGACGCCGGTGGACCTTGCGGTGTTCCGACGCGGGTACCTCCGCCACATCGCCCTCACGACCGGTACCCCTCCCCCGGAAAAGTACCAGTTCGTCCCCGACGACAACCCGCCCGAGCTTGCGAAGAAGGTCTACGCCGCCTGGGTCGGTGCCCCGTGGGAGCCTCCAGCCCCCGGGGGCTCCTCTCCCGCCCGCTAAAGGAGCGGGAGCGCCTTGCGCCCGTACCGCCATTCCCCTTCCATCGGGTACAGGCGCCGAAGTCGGGTCGCGACGCGGGTCCCGATCCGGACCTCGCCCGGCGAGGCGTCCGTGACCTGGAGGGTCGAGACGACCCCCGGCGCCAGCTCGACGAGCGCGACCGCGTACTCCCCCAGCGCGGCGACCTGGAGGTCGAACTCCGTCGGCTGACCCCCCTGGCCGATGGTCGTGACCGCCGCCACCGTTCCGCCGTCCCGGGGGAGCGGGTGCGGGGAGAGCCCCTCCCGGGCGGAGCAGGAGCGGCAGACCCCGCGGGCGGGGAACGTCAGGGAGCCGCAATGCCCGCACCGCTCGGCCACGAGCCGCCAGCGGCTCGGCAGGTTCTCGAGGTAGCGGGCCCGAGGGACGTAGGCCCCCTCCGACACCGCGGTGACCGGAGCCTCCACGAACGGCCGGATCGAGCCGAGCGACAGCCCCCGGTGTCCCGTGGGCCCGGGGGGGTCGACACCGCGCGACGCGAGGACCACCTTCGCGGCGGAGACCACGTCCGGTCCCTCGCGCAGGAGCGAGCGCTCGGCCCTCGACAGGGACCCTGCCGCCGCGAACCGAAGGGCCACGGCCCCGGCACCGACCCCGAGGTCCGGCTCCGAGTCCGGGCCGGACCGCTCCGGTATCTGGACCCCCAGAAGGAGCTGCGGGGGCCCGTCGGGGCTCGCGGCTTCGACCTGGGCCAGCGCTTCGGAGAGACCGGGGAGGCCCGCCGGGTGGGCGACGAGCTCGACCGGGTGGCCGAGCAGCGCGGCGAACCCCCAGTCGACCATCCGCGGGAACGACCCGACCAGGTGGAGCGTCCGGGCCGACGGCGCGCCGGCCGGCAGCGGCGGGAGCCCCTCCCACGCGGTCGCGGCGAGCGTGAAGGCATCCTCGTCCGGACCGGCGACGGGCCGGCCCTCGCTGACGAACCCTGGAACGTAGACAGCCCCTGCCTCAACCCCGGGCACCCGTTCACCCCCTCCGGAACAGGGAGACGGTGGCGGTCGCCCCCGCCCCCCCGACGTTGTGCGCCAGCGCGGTCTCGGCCCCGGGGACCTGACGGTCGCCCGCGGCCGCCCGGAGCTGCAGGAAGATCTCGTAGACCTGGCTCACGCCGGTCGCCCCGATCGGATGGCCCTTGGCCTTGAGGCCGCCGTCCGGGTTGACGGGAAGGCGACCGCTCGGACGCGTCTCCCCGGAGAGCGTCATGGAGACCGCCCCTCCGGGGTCGGCGAACCCGAGGTCCTCGAGGGCGAGGAGCTCGGCGATCGTGAAACAGTCATGGACCTCGAGGAAGGAGACCTGGGAGCGGCCCATCCGCGAGTCGTCGAACGCGGCCTCCGCCGCCCGTCGCGTCGCCGCGAACCGGGTCACGTCCGGACGCTCCTGGACCGCCAAGCGGTCGCTCCCCGCCCCCAGCCCCTCGATGAAGACCGGGGTGTCCGTGAACTCCCTCGCCCGGTCCGGGCGGGCGAGCAGGACCGCGGCGGCCCCGTCGCTCACCGGACAGCAGTCGAGGAGCCCGAGCGGCTCGGCGACCCGCGGCGCGCGAAGTACCTCCTCCCGGGTCACCGCCTTCTGGAAGTGGGCGTTCGGGTTCCGGCGACCGTTCTCGTGGTTCTTGCTCGCGACCTCGGCCATCGCCTCGCGAGCCGAGCGGAAGCGGGCGGAGTAGGCCGACGCGATCAGGCCGTACACGCCGGCGAACGTGAGGCCGGCGAGGCGTTCCCATTCGGTGTCCCCGGACACCCCGAGCCAGTAGCGGCGTCGCGGGGCGCGGAGGTCGGTCATCTTCTCCAGGCCGGCGACCAGGACGAGGTCGCTCCGCCCCTCCTCCAGCGCGCGGACCCCGGCCCGGAGGGCGGACCCGCCGGAGGCGCACGCATTCTCTACCCGGGTCGTCGGAGCCCCCGCGAGGCCGGCCTCTTCTCCCAGCACGGCCGACGAGTTCCCGATCTGCCATCCGCCGAACCCGAGCGTCGCGAGGAACGCCTCCCCGACCTGCGCGCGTTCGGCGCCCCGGTCGACGCTCGCGAACGCCCCGTCGACCGCCGCCCGGAGCAGGGCGCGCGGCCCCTCGTCCAGGGCCCCGAAGCGGGTATGTCCGGCTCCCACGACCGCAGCCCGATGTCCCAACGTGCCCCACCCGAGAATCGTCTTAACAGCCGAGTCCCTCGAGGCAGATAACCCTGGGGCACCTGTGTCCGATTCGCCACCTATCGTCGTGGGAGTTTCGGGGGCGAGCGGGGCCCCGATCGCCGTCCGGGTCCTCCAGGCGCTGCGCTCGGCCGAGGTCCCGGTCGCCCTCGTGATCTCGGACGGGGCGACGGCCCTGCTGCGCGAGGAGTGCGACCTGAGCCCGTCGGACCTCGCCGGCTACGCGACCGTGACCTACTCCGACCACGAGCTCGGGGCCCCGATCGCCAGCGGCTCCCGGTCGACCCGCGGGATGGTCGTCGTGCCCTGCTCGGCCCACACGGTCGCCCAGATCGCGGTCGGCCTCTCGGGGACCCTCATCACCCGCGCCGCCCACGTCCACCTCAAGGAGCGGCGTCGGCTCGTGATCGTCCCCCGAGAGAGCCCCCTCCCGACCACGATGCTGCGCAACCTCACGACCCTGAGCGAGCTCGGGGTCGTCGTGCTCGATGCGGCGCCCCCCTACTACCTGCGCCCGCGCTCGGTGGACGACCTCACCGGGTTCCTGGCCGGCAAGGTCCTCGACCACCTCGGCGTGCCGCACCAGCTCTACCGGGGTTGGAAGGCGGGAGAGCCGTGAACCGGAAGGAGCAGATCGGCCGCCTGCTCCCCGCGCCGCTCGCGGCCATCGTCATCCTCCTCGTCGCCCTGATCCTGCTGACCCCGATCCTGCTCTCGAGCGGACAGCCGGCGCCCGGGATCCTGACCCAGGCCGAGCTGATCGTCGACCGGGTCCCCGGCTCCGACGTCACGCACTTCTACGTGCGGGGCGTCGGCACCACCACCCGGTACTCTGAGATGTCGATCGAGTGGGCAGCCAACTTCACCTGGTCGACCGCGTTCCCGACCGGGACCCTGAACTGGAGCGTGGGGGCGAACCTGAGCGACGTCCTGGCCGCGGTCTTTGCGACGTCGGCGAACCCGGTGGCCCTGAACGTCTCGGCCCTGTACCAGGTATCGGGAAGCAGCACCCTGTACATCGGCGTCCTCGCCTTTGAGGTGAGCGGCGGAGGGACGTCGGGGACGGACCTCCTGTCCAGCGTCACGGACACGCCGGGCCTCGCCGGGCCGGCGCCGGTCTCGCTTTCCAACCTTCCGTTGACGATCCCGCTCGTCAACGTCGGAGCGCCGCCGTGAAGACCTCCCGGCTCGTGCTCTTCGCCTGGTCGATCCTGATCGTCCTGCTGGTCGTGGTCGAGCTCGCCGAGCTGACCCACCTCTTCACGCTCCCGGTCGAGGCGGTCCTCGGCGACCCGCTCGCCTTCGTGCTCGCGCTCGTCTTCACCACGGTCGTTGCGCTGGTCGGCGCGATCTTCATCGGGATCTACATCTCCGCGCGGATCCTCTCGCCCTCCGGGTTCACTCCCTTCGAGGAGGAGATGCTCCGGATGCGGACCGACCTCCGGGACGTGAAGGCGGCGATTGAGGAGATGCGCCGCGGACCGAACACCCCGCCGCCCACCGAACCCCGGAAGGAGGAGCCCTGAGGGTCGTCGTCATCGACAACGGCGGGCAGTGGACCCATCGCGAGTGGCGCGTCCTTCGCGACCTGGACGTCGACTGCGCGATCCTCCCGAACACGACCCCCGCGTCCGAACTGAACGCCGCCGGCGTCGTTCTCTCGGGCGGGGCGCTCAGCCTCGAGGGGACCGACACCCCGCTTGGCCGAGTCTCCGAATGGGTCGACTCGGTGGAGGTGCCGGTACTCGGGATCTGTGTCGGCCACCAGTTCCTCGGCCGTCACTTCGGCGGGCGGGTCGTGCGCGGCACCCCCGAGTTCGGGGCCGCCGAGATCACCGTCGACCGGCCGGACCACCCGATCTTCGCCGGTCTGCCGACGCACCTGAAGGCCTGGTCGAACCACAACGACAGCGTCGTGGTCCCCCCGCCCGGGTGGAGCGTGCTGGCGCACTCCCCCGACTGCCCCGTGCAGGCGATGGCGCACCCGACCAAGGTCATCTGGGGGGTCCAGTTCCACCCCGAGGTCGAGCACACCGAGGGGGGACGGGAGATCTTCCGGCACTTCGTCGAGCAGTGCCGCCGGTAGACCTCGCTCCCCCCGCGGGAATATGTAGCCCTCTCCGCTCCCCACGACGGTCACGATGGCGCGAGTGCGACGAGCCTCCGGGGTTCGCGAGCACGACCTGGTCGCCCGGGCCAAGGTGCTCCGGGAGTCGGTCGACCCGCTCCTTCCCCGCCTGACGGGCGACGCGCCCCGGGAGAAGTTCGACCGGTTGCGTGCCGACCTCGAGGAGGTTCGGGAGGCCCGGGACGACGCGAAGCGCCTCGAGAAGATGTCGCGCTGGGGAGACCCGCTCGCCCGGGCCTACGCGGGTCTCCTCCGGTACAGCCTGGACCCGACCACCCCGACGGTGGTCACCTTCCCCATCGCGGGTGGGGAGGGGTCGTTCGCCACCCTCTCCCGCTCGACCCGCGAAGCCGAGCTTGCCGTCCAGCAGTCCGACGACCCGAGGCGGCTCCTGCTCGGCTACGTGGACTGGGCACGGAAGGGCCTGTACTTCTTCGCGGCCCGGAAGGTCGTCTGGTGCACCGGGCGCTCGTCCCGGCCCCCCGGCGAGGTCGTGACCGAACGCATCGAGGAGCTCCCGTACCGGACGGTCCCCGAGCCGGGGACGCGGAACCTCGTCTGCCCCCACCTCGCCGCGCACGAGGCCCGGCCGTACCTCGAGGTGGAATGGACGGGCGCGGAGCGCACGTTCCGGATCTGCCGCCGGTGCGCGAAGGACGACCGTCACCTGCTCGGCGCGATCTCCGAGGGCTCGGCCGTGCCCGACCCCGAGGCCGCTTTCCCGGTCCAGGTCGATCTGAACGTCCAGTGCCACGGGGGCCCCGAGTGCGTGCACGCGCGACTGCCGTCCCTGCCGCGCTCGCTGCGCCGGAACTACGAGCTCGGCCGCCTGTCGGACGCGGCGCTGATCGACGGGTACCGGGCCGAGATCCGACCGACGATCGAGGGGACCCGCCGGACGACCCTGGTCGCCGGCGGGGTCTGCTACGGCGACCGCGTGGCGGAGTTCCTCGACGCTCTCCACCCGACCCCGCTCGAGCGCCGGGCCCTCGAGGTCGCGCTCGACCCCCCGCCCGGCTACTTCGAGGTCGACGAAGCGAGCGCGAGCCGTGCGCTCGAACGGCTCTGGCCCCAGCACGCCGAAGAGATCGTCGGGGCGATCACCGAGGACGAGGACGAGGCGCGGCGCGCCCTGCAGGAGGCCCGCGATGCCCCGGGCCGCATCGGGGAGATCCTAAAGCGGGCCCAGCGCCGCGGCGAGGAGCGCGAGCTGCTCGAGGCCCTCCCGCACTACTCCCGCCTGACGGCGGAGGCGTCGTGGGTCGACCGGGTCGCCCGGGCCTACCGGACCCAACGCGAGGGCGGAGCGGAACGGACGCTCCTGCAGACTCTGCCGAGGGAAGGGAAGGAACGGGGGCTCGCCTACGCCTTCCTGCTCGCCCTGGGGCGGGCGGGCGCTCACGCCTGGCAGTTCACCCCCACCGAGCAGGAGTTCGGCACCTCGCTCGCCGCCCCGGCGCGAGGGCTTCTGGACGCGTCCGCGGCCGGCTACCACGACGCCATGGACCGCCTGCTGCGGGCCGCGGGGGTCGCCGACTGGGGAGCTCGCGAACCCCCAGCGCGATGAGGGAAAACTCCTCATCGCCGCTGGCCGCCGCAAGTCAAGAACTATGTATTCGAGGCAATAGTTAAGACTCCTAGACCCTGACCCGCACCTGGGTAAGAGGCTCGTCCCGGGGTCCCACAACTTGAACGCGCCCGAAGCTCCCCGATCCGCCACGGCCGTGGTGGTCGCGGGGGACGAGGAGACGCGGGTGCTCCTTCGCGGACTTCTCCGGCTCCACCACTTCCGTGTCGACGGCGAGGCGGACGGGGTCAGCCAGGCGCTCGAACTGCTGCGGCGCCATCACCCGAGCCTCGTGGTCGTCGACGTGAACCTCGCGGAGGGCACCGCGCATGCCCTGCTCGCCGAGGCCCGGAAGATAGTCCCTCTCGTTCGGATCATCCTCGTCGCCCCGGCCTCCCGCCCGCCCGCGGCCTCCGGGGGCCCGGAGCCGGACGTGACGCTGCTGCGGCCGTTCCGCATCCGTCAGTTCGCCGAGGCCCTGACGCCCAGCGTGGCCCATCCGTGACCCTGGACTAGCGGACCCGGTACCGCTCGAGCGCCGCCGCCTCCTCAAAGTGGAGGTCGGCGGGCACCACCACGACGTGCAGCGGGGGCCCGAAGTCCAGCGAGCGGAGCCGGGCGAGCGGGCCGAACCAGCCGGCGGCCGACTCGTGGCCGACCCGGGCGGCGACGGCCACGGGCGTCGACCCCTCGAGGCCCCGGACCTCCGGGGCGGGGGAGGTCAGCCATCGGAGCCCCTCCCCCGCGGAGAGGAACCGTCCTTCCTCGGGTCGCAGGTCGAGCAGCACGAGCGTGTGCAGCCCCCGGTCCCGGTTGGCCCGGACCTGTTCGAGGGGGGAGGTCGGCGTGAACCCCGGCGCCGGGAACGGCAGCGAGACCGTCCGCCCGAACCGGTAGTGCATCAGGCCGAGGAACCCGGCCGCGGCGGTGAGAATGCTGGCGTTGGGGACGTACTTCCAGGAGTGGCCGGCCCCCTCGGCGGCGAGCCGGAGGGCGACGTGGGTCGTGGCGGCGAACGGGTCCCCGACGACCAGCAGGGCCACCCGAGGGTGGGCCCCCAACGCGTCCAGGATCGGGCGCTCCGACTCGAGAAGGGGGCGGTCGAGCCGCTCGACCGGGCGGCCGAGCCGTTCCGCGAGGCGCTCAAGGGTCCCCGCAGGGGCGACGGCGGTGTACTCTTCGGCGAACACGCGGTCCGCCCGCCGCAGGGCATCGAGCGCGCGCTCGGAGAGCCCTAGCTCGTCCGAGAGGCCGAGCCCGACGAACCAGAGCTCTCCCACCGGTCACCTGGCCCGTCACGCACGAAGCGCGACGACGGGGCACGGAGCGGCCCGGAAGAGGTCCTCGACGATCCGGCGGGTGAGGATCAGCCCCTCGGTGCCGCTCTCCTCCCCGCTGACCACGAGGAGGCCGTACCGCTCCCGCTGCGCCGCCTGAAGGAGGAGCTCGGGCAGCCGCCGGCGCCGGCCGAGCAGCGACTCCGGGAACAGGGCGTGCTTGTGCCGGAGCGGGACCCCCCGCGGGCTGGTATCCTCCGCAGCCGGGCCGGACTCCCGGCCGGTCTCGCGTGGGCTGAGCTCGAGCGTGATCACCGGAACCCCGCCGGCCCGGATCGAGATCTCCTCCGCGAGGCGCATCGACTTCGGGGGCGCCGAGGGGCGGAAGGTCGGCAGGAGGATCCGGGGGATCCGGTCCCCCGCCAGCGCCAGCCGGTTCAGGATCAGGACGTCGCACGGAGCGTGGTGGAGGATCCCGCTCGCGGTGTGGCCGACGAACGGGTTCCGGCTGCGACGGTCCCCCCGGAGGGTCATGATGATCGCCTCGACGTCGGCGGTCTCGGCGCTCTCGAGGATCTCCCCCGAGACGTCGGTCGCCGCCTTCACCTCGGGCTCGACCCGGACGTCGAGCGAGGCACCGGTCTCGTGCGCCGGCACCACGATGTTGACCGAGCGCCGCCACTCCCGGGCGACCTCGGGCATGGTCGTGGTCGGGATGACGTGGAGGAGCCGGATCTCCCCTTCGGCCTCCAGGAGGTTGGCCGCGAACCGGATCAGCGGTTCGACCTCGGAGGGGACCTGAACCGGTACCAGGATGCGCTTGTACACGGCCTCACCGTCCGATCAGGGGGAGGAGGGCCAGGTCGAGCTCGAGCACGTCCACGTACGCGACGCCGACGAACGGCAGGTCCGGGTTGACGATGTGCGCGTTCACGAGCGCGGTCAGGTTCGCCTCGGTGAGGTTCGTGTTCAGGGCGACGCGGGGGACCTGCACGAGCACCGCCTCCGGGGTCAGGTCCGGGTCCACCGACGAGCCGGACGCCGACACGAGCCAGAAGGGCACGGAGGCATTCACCGTGTAGTACCCATACTGGGCCATGTACGATAGCGTTTCGTTGACGAGCGCCGGGTCGCTCGGGCCGGGGGGCGTGCTGGTACCCAGCGTCGTGTTGTAGTCGGTGAGCGACGGGCGCTCCCAGAACAGGTACGGGGCGTCCGTGTTCTGCGCCACCAGAGCCGAACCGGCCACGGTCCCGTTCGGGAAGTAGAGGAGCGACCCGTTCGCCGCGTACGGGTCGATCACCTGCGCCACTTCGGTGGTGACGACGGGGTAGACGAACCCGGTGAGGAGGATCGAGAGGACGAGGAGGAGGACGGTGGCGCGCACGTGCGTGGACCAGGAGTGGGCCGGAGGGACCCGGCCGCTCACCTCGGGCTCGCTCTTCCGCGGGGGCGGCGGCGCCGCGGCGCTCGTCTCGGTCGCTGCCGCGCTCACAGTCCCCCCAGCGGCAGGTAGTGCGCCACGATGACCCCGAGGGTGTGGACGAGCGGGAAGGTGATGAGCCAGGCGAGGAGGATGTAGAGCAGCTTGATCCCGACGAACGCGGTCACGAGGCCGCCGAACCCGTACAGGATCAGGTTCTTTCGCAGCAGGTCGATCGCGCTGCTGGGACGGAACGGGACGCCCGCGAGAGCGAGCGGGACCAGGATCGGGATGATGACGGCGTTGAACAGGAGCGCGGAGAGGACCGCGAGCTGGGGGTTCGTGAGGCCCATGACGTTCAGGATCGTGATGCCGGGCAGGGTCGCCGAACCGACCGCGATGAACAGGGCCGGGATGATGGCGAAGTACTTCGCGACGTCGTTGGTGATCGAGAAGGTCGTGAGCGCGCCCCGGGTGATGAGGAGCTGCTTGCCGATCGAGACGACCTCGATGAGCTTGGTCGGGTCGTTGTCGAGGTCGACCATGTTCCCGGCCTCCTTCGCCGCGCTCGTCCCGCTGTTCATGGCCAGGCCGACGTCCGCGCGGGCCAGCGCCGGGGCGTCGTTCGTTCCGTCTCCCGTCATCGCGACCAGCCGGCCCTCTCCCTTCTCCTGTTGAACTAGGGTGAGCTTGGTCTCGGGCTTCGCCTCCGCGACGAAGTCGTCGACCCCCGCCTCCTTGGCGATCGCCGCCGCGGTGAGACGGTTGTCGCCCGTACACATCACGGTACGGATCCCCATCGTGCGGAGTTCCCGGATCCGGTCCCGGATCCCGGGCTTGACGACGTCCTTGAGGATCACGAGCCCGACCGCCTGCTTGTTGAGCGAGATCGCCAGCGGGGTCATCCCCTGCTGGGCCGCCTCGGAGGCGGCCCGACGCAGCTCCGGCGCCAGGCTCGCCCCGTAGGCCTCGATCGCCTGGACCGAGCCCTTGTAGGCCTCGGTCCCGTCCGCGAGGGAGATCCCGCTCATCCGTCGTTCCGCGGTGAACGGCATGACCTTGTACGACCCGAGCTCGAGCCGGCGGGACTGAGCGTTCCGGCGCGCCGCGAGCCGGACGATCGACTTCCCCTCGGGGGTCTCGTCGATCGAGGAGCAGAGGAGCGCCGCCTCCATGAGCTTCTCCGGCGCGACGCCCGGGGCGGGAACGAACTGGACGGCGAGCCGGTTGCCGACCGTGATCGTCCCCGTCTTGTCCAGGATCAGCAGGTCGAGGTCGCCGGCGGCCTCGACCGCGCGGCCCGATTTCGCGATCACGTTGGCGCGCGCGACGCGGTTGATGCCCGAGATCCCGATCGCCGGCAGCAGGGCCCCGATCGTGGTCGGCATCAGGCACACGAACAGCGCGACCACGGTCGCGACCGAGACGTAGACGATGTTCGTGAAGTTGGCGAGGAAGATGAACGTCACGACGACCGTGAACAGCGTGATCGTGAACGCGTAGAGCAGGACCCCGAGGGCGAGCTCGTTGGGGGTCGGTTCGCGCCCCTGCCCCTCCACCAGGTAGATCAGGCGGTCGAGGAACGATTCCCCCCGGATCGCGGTGACCCGCACGCGGATCGTTCCCTGGAGGACGAGGGTCCCCCCGAGGACGCTCGTCTTGTCGCCCCCGCTCTCCCGGACGACCGCCTCCGACTCGCCGGTCATCATCGACTCGTCGATCAGGGCGGCCCCGGACGTGATGTCCCCGTCGATCGGGATCGGCTCGCCCGGCTGGACCTCGATCGAGTCGCCGATGTGGAGGATGTCGGAGGCGACCCAGTTCGTTTTGCCGTCCGGGAGGACCTGCCGGGCACGGACCCCGCTGCGGATCTCCCGGAGCGTGTCTGCCTGCGCCCGTCCTTGCGCCTCGGCGATCGCCTGGCTCAGGTTCGCGAACCAGACCGTCAGGAACAGGATGACAGTCACTGCGAGGTAGTACCCGGGGTTGTAGGAGTGGGCGATGTCCGGGAAGAGGGAGGGGACCAGCGTCAGCACGAGCAGGAAGAGGAACAGGACGTAGACACAGAACATCACGGGATGGCGGAACTGCCGGGACGGGGCGAACATCCGGAACGAGTCGCCCAGAACCCGCCGCCAGGAGGTGTGGGGGCGGCGGCGGACCGACACCCGCGCCCCGTGCGCCATGAATTCCGTCTCACTCATGATGCCCTCTCACAGGATCTGGGCGAGCGGCCCCATCGCCATCACCGGGAGGAAGAGGAGGGTGGTCACGATGATCAGGAACAGCGTGAGGTAGATCGTGAAGGTCCCGCTGGCGGTCCGAAGGGTGCCCGGGCCGGCGGGAAGGGTCCGCTGGCGGGCGAAGATCTCCCCCACCTTCAGCATCGCGTAGATCGGGGCGTACCGACCGACGAGCATCACGAACGCCCCGGCGACGTTGAAGAACGGGGTCGTGTCGTTGAACGCCGCCGTCGAGAGCGCGCTCCCGTTGTTCGCCGACTCGGAGGTGAACTCGTAGAGGACCGCGGTGAAGTTGTGGGAGGAGGCGCCGATGGTGCTCGCGTCGATCGGGACCTGGCCCGCGACCACCGCCACCACGAACGGGAGCAGGATCGCGGCCGGGTGGCTCAGCAGGGCGAGCGCGGCCCATCTCACCTGGGTGGTCTCGATCTTCTTCCCGAGGTACTCGGGCGTGCGGCCCACCATCAGGCCGCCGACGAAGATCGCGAGCACCGCGAAGAGCAGGAGCATCCCGAACCCGGTGCCCTCCCCGCCCGGGGTGCTCTGGGTGAACATCCCGAAGAGCAGGACCATCTGGGCCACGGGGCTCAGCGCGCCGATCATGATGTTGTTGGCTCCGACGTTCGAGTAGACGCTCACCACCTGGAACGTCGAGGCCTCGGGGAGGCTGAACCGTACCTCCGAGCCGACCGGGTAGCCGTTCGTCTGGACCAAGCCGGTGAACCCCGAGAGGGCCGGGTTCAGGGCCGCCTGGTAGGCGATGAAGAGGGCGATCGCGGTGACGAGCACGATGAGGACCGTGCCGACGTACGGCCACTCCTCGCCCTTGCGCCGGACCATCCGTCCGAACGCGAACGGGGCCGAGATGGGGATCAGGAGCATGACGAAGGTTCCGAAGAGGTTCGAGACGGCCGAAGGGTTGGCGAGCGGGGAGACCATGTTCGCGGAGTAGAACCCCCCGCCGTTCGTGCCGAGGAGGCTCGCGGCCTGGTAGCTCGCGACCGGGCCGAGGTAGATCGTCTGCGTCCCTCCCGTGATCGGGTGCGCGAGGACGGTCCAGTGGAACGTCTCGGGGACCCCCAGCAGGACCAGGATCAGGGCGGCGAGGAAGGAGATCGGCAGCAGGACCCGGGTCAGGCTGCGGACCACGTCGACGTAGAAGTTCCCGATCGTCCCGTCCCGGCGGATGAACCCGCGGACCATCGCGGCCGCGACCGCGAGCCCCGTTGCGGGGGAGATGAAGAGGGCCAGCTGCCAGGCGATCATGATCGCCCCCATGCTGATCTGGGACTCGTTCGTGAAGTGGGTGAAGTCGGTGTTCGTCGTGAAGCTCGAGGCCGAGTGGAACGCGAGGTCCCACGACATGTTCGGGATCCCGGTCGGGTCCAGCGGGAGCGTGGACTGGTCGAAGAAGTACCAGAACAGGAAGACCAGCACCGCCCCGTTCACGAGCAGGAGCGCCGCCATGTACTCCCGGGCCGGCATCGACTTGCGGGGCGACGTGCCGAGCAGCCGGTAGATCCCGCGCTCGATCGGGGCCAGCACCATGTCCCCGAACGCCGGCCGGTTCGTGTAGACCCGGGCCAGGTAGTCCCCGAAGAACGGCGCGACCGCGAGAGCGATCACGAACAGGGCGATGATGTCCCAGAGGGAGCGGATGTCGAACGTGGGCTACCTTCTCAGAATCTCTCGGGATGGAGCATGGCGTAGACCAGGTAAAGGGTCAGAGCCACCGAGACCAACGTGAGCACGGTCAGACCCAGGTTCTGAACGAACCAGTCCTGAGTAACCCAACCCGGGAGACTCATTGCAGCCTGAGGCGTTTGAACCCGGACTTCGGTATTTAAGGTGAGTCCGCGAGCGGCAGTCTATCACGCGAATTCAGAAGGTTTATACTTCGAGGTTCGCCGCCGGCGGCCCCTTCGACCGGCCGCGCCGCGCGGGTGCTCCGGCCTCGGCCGCTCGACGCGCGCGGCCCTGCGCCGAGAGCCTGCGGACGATGCGGCGCATCGCCCGTTCTCTTCGGACCTCCGCGGCCTGGTACTGCACGTCCCGTGTCTCCCGGGTGAGCAGCACGACGACGCGCCCCAGGGAACTTCTCCCCGTACGGCCCCTGCGCTGGATCGCCCGGATCTCGCTCGGGACCGACTCGAAGAACACGACGAGGTCGACGTCGGGAACGTCCAGCCCCTCTTCCGCTACGCTGCTCGCGACCATCACAGGAAAGCTCCCCGCACGGAAGCCGGCCAGGATGTGGGCCTGCTCCTTCTGGTTCATGCCCTTGTCCTCGGGGTCCCGGGTCGCCTGACCGACGAACCTCCCCACCCTCCACCCCTGCCGCTCCAGCATCTCCTGGATCGACTGGATCGTGTCGCGGTACTGGGCGAAGACGAGGATCCGTACCTTGCGCCCATCGGCCTTGTCCAGGACCTCCCGGACGAGGGTGACCAGTGCGTCCAGCTTGGGATGCGAGGACTCCTTGGAGGTGCGAAGGTACTCCGCCGCCTCCTGCCGCGACCGGACGACCTGCGGGAGCTTCAGGAAGGCGAGGTCCCCGCGGGAGGGTTTGGGCTTGGCGCCCACGCGCTCGAGGTACTGGACGAAGGGGGCGAGCCCCTGGGTCTCGAGCCGCTCCTGGGCGTGATGGAGGTGGAGGAGGACCAGCTGGTGGAAGAGGGGCCCGAACCGGCGGACCATCGGTCCCGGTCGGGCAAAGATCTCCGCTCGGAGGGCGATCAGGTCCTTCACGGAGATCGAAGCGATCGGCTTCTTTCGTAAGTAGCCCATCTTCTGGAGCTTGCGCGCCGATTCACGGGCCGCTTCCTCGAGCGCCGCGCGGATCCGCTGGGCGACGGGCGGGAGCTCCACCCACTCGTAGTCGACGTCGATCGGATGGACGTACTCGGCGACACCCGGGTCCTCCCGGCTCCGGGCCTCGATCCGAGAGACACCGAGGTGAGCGACGACCTCCTCGATCCGTTCGTCCTTGCCGCCCGGGGAGGCGGTGAGACCGAGGATCCGGCCCCCCACCGGCCTCTCGAGCCGGTACCGCTCCGCGATCGGGACGTAGACGTACTTGCCGACCGCGTGGTGGGCCTCGTCGAAGACCACCAGCGCCACCTCGCGGAGGTCGTACCGCCCGGCCGCGAGGTCGTTCTGGACGATCTCGGGCGTCGCGAAGACGATGTCCGCGTCGGCCCAGCTTCCATCCCGGATCGGACGCCGAACCGTCCCGGTGAACCTCGCGGTCCGCAGCGGCACGAGCCACTGGCGGAATGACTCGGCGTGCTGCTGGACGAGGGGGCGCGTCGGGGCCAGCACGAGGACCTTCCCCTCCTCGCGGCGGAGGAGTTCGGCGGCCACCAGGGCCGCGATGACCGTCTTCCCGAGGCCCGTCGGCAGCACGACCAGAAGGTCCTCGTCCAGGCCCGTCCGGGCCAGCTCGATCTGGAACGGCAGGGCCCGTATGACGCACGGCCGGAGCAACGGATGCTCGACCAGTCCCTCCGCCACCCGCCACACCTCGGGAAACCCCGGCGGCCGCGCCCGGCGCGCGGGGGCCGCTGGCGGCGGGGCGGGCTCCCCCGACCCGACGAACTCCTCGAGCCGGCGCTGAGTTCCGGCCATTCCGGCGACCGCAACCCGGGCCGGCGCTTAGTCGCTTCCCCCGAGCGGGGGCGCGGTCCCGAGGAGGCGGGCGCGCCCAGGCTCCCGCTACTTGCCCTCGGGCGGGGTCAGGGCCTTCATTCCCGCGAGGTACGGACGGAGCACGTCCGGGATCGTGACCGACCCGTCCGGTCGCTGATACTGCTCGAGGAGGACCGCGAGCCCGCGGGAGGTGGCGACCGCGGTCGAGTTGAGCGTGTGGGGCACGAGCTTTCCCGGTCGCCCGGCCCGGCCGAGGCGGATCCCGAGCCGACGCGCCTGGTAGTCCGTGCAGTTCGAGCAGCTGACCACCTCCCGATAGGCCTGCTGGCGGGGGAACCAGGCTTCGATGTCGTACTTCTTCGCGGCGACCGAGCCGAGGTCGCCGGTGCAGACGTTGACCACCCGGTAGGGGACCTCGAGCCGCCGGAACACCTCCTCGGCGTTGCCGCGCAGCTCCTCCAGGATCTCGGGAGACTGCTCGGGGCGGCAGTACACGAACTGCTCGACCTTCTCGAACTGGTGCACCCGGAAGATCCCCTTCTGGTCGACCCCGTGCCCGCCGATCTCCTTGCGGAAGTTCATGCTCAGGCCCGCCAGGCGGATCGGCAGGTCCCGCTCGTCGAGGATCTCGCCCTGGTGGAGCGCCGCCAGGGGGTGCTCGCTGGTAGCGATGAGGTACAGGTCCTCCCCCTCGATCTTGTACATCACGTTCTCGAAGTCGGCGAGGTCGGTCACCCCCTCGTACGGCTCCCGCCGGAGCATGTACGGAGGGACGACGGGGGTGAACCCACGAGAGATGAGAAGGTCGAGGGCGAACCGCTGGAGCGCGAGGTCGAGCAGCACGAAGGCTCCCGAGAGGTAGTAGAACCCGCTCCCGCTCACGCCGTGGGCCCGGTCGAAGTCGGCCATACCGAGGCCCTCGAGCACCTCGCTGTGGGACTTGAGCTCCGGACCTCCGGGAGAGGGGGTTCCCCACGTGGTCAGCACGACGTTCTCCGAGTCGTCCTTGCCGAACGGTACGCTGCCGTCCAGGAGGTTCGGCAGGCGTCGCAGCAGCGTGTCCCGACTCTTCAGGAGGTCTCCCTCCTCGGCCTCGGTCGCCTTCAGCTGGTCCGGGATCGACTTCGCCTCGGCCACGAGGTCCGGAGGCGGGTCCCCCTTCCCTCGGGCGTCGGCCATCTTTCGGCTGAGCTCGTTGCGACGGCGTCGCAGTTTGTCCGCGATCCGCAGGGCCGCCCGCCACTGGGCGTCCGCTGCGCGAACCTCGGCGAGGAGGCGCAGGTGCTCCGGGTTCCGGCGGCGGGCGAGGTTCGCCTCCACCTTCTCCGGTTCCCGGCGGATCAGTTCGATGTCGATCACGGCCCCAGCGCCAGGCACTCCGTCCAAAAGTCTTTGCCTGCCGGACCGCGACCGCCCCGCCCGCGGCCGGATGCGGCCCGCGGGGGTCACCCCCGCAAACTCCTATGTACCCACGAGGGGGATTCGGCCGCCGGAGGAATTCGGGTCATGGCATCCAAGGTCGAGGGGTTCGGGCTGTTCATCAACGGGAAGTGGGTCACGCCCCCGAAGGCCGCCCGGTTTGAGACCATCAACCCCGCGACCAAGGAGCCGGTCGGCTCGTTCGTCTCCGCGACGCCGGCCGACGTGACCCGCGCGATCGATGCGGCGCAGCTCTCCTTCCCCTCGTGGCGGGAGACCCCAGCCCCGATGCGGGGGGAGATCCTGCTGAACGCTGCGCGCATCCTGAAGGAGCGCAAGCCCGCCGTCGGCCGGATCGTGACCCAGGAGATGGGCAAGGTCATCTCCGAGGGCCTCGGGGACGTTCAGGAGGCGATCGACTTCATCGAGTACATGGCCGGCGAGGGGCGCCGGCTCTTCGGGGAGACGGTCCCGTCGGAGCTCCGGTCGAAGTTTTGCCTGACCGTCCGACAGGCCAAGGGGGTCGTGGCGTGCATCACGCCGTGGAACTTCCCGACCGCGATCCCGAACTGGAAGATCGCGGCCGCCCTCATCACCGGCAACACGGTCGTCTTCAAGCCCGCGTCCAACACGGCCCGCTGCGCCGTGGAGGTCGTCAAGGTGTACGAGGCCGCGGGGCTCCCTCCCGGGGTGCTGAACCTCGTGACCGGCTCCGGAGGGGTCGTCGGGGAGGCCCTGGTCGAGGACCCGCGGGTACGGGCCGTCTCGTTCACCGGGGGCGTCGACGCGGGGCGGGACGTCTACGTACGGGGGGCCCACCAACTTAAGATGGTCCACCTCGAGCTCGGCGGCAAGAACCCGGTCATCGTGATGGACGACGCGAACCTTCCCCTCGCGCTCGAGGGGGTCCTCTTCGGGGCCTTCGGGACCAGCGGTCAGCGGTGCACCGCGACCAGCCGCCTGATCCTCCACGAGAAGGTGTACGACGAGTTCCTCTCGATGCTCACCCGCCGCCTCCAGACCTTCACGGTCGGTGACCCCCTCGACCCGACGACCGGGATGGGCCCGGTCGCGTCGGCGGACCAGGAGAAGAAGATCCTCGAGTACATCGCGGTCGGAAAGAAGGAGGGCAAGCTCGTCTGCGGCGGCGAGAAGCTCAAGGGCGGGGTCTACGACCGGGGGTACTACATCGCGCCGACCATCTTCGAGACCCGGCACGGGACCCGGATCTCCAAGGAGGAGATCTTCGGTCCGGTCCTCTCCGTGATCAAGGTCCCCGACTACGGGGATGCGGTCCGGGTCGCGAACGACGTCGACTACGGCCTCTCTTCCGCGATCTACACCCGGGACGTGAACCGGGCGTTCCGGGCGGTCGAGGATCTCGAGGCCGGGATCACCTACGTCAACGCCCCCACGATCGGCGCCGAGGTCCAGTTGCCGTTCGGAGGGATCAAGAACACCGGGAACGGGGGCCGGGAGGCCGGCTCGGCGGCGATCGAGGAGTTCACCGAGGTCAAGACGGTCTTCGTCGACTTCTCGGACAAGCTTCAGAAGGCGCAGATCGATTCCGAATCCGTGGCATGACCGGGTTCCGCGGCTCGGACGAGCAGCTCGAGCGCGAGATTGCCGCCCTCGAAGGGATCGCCCGGGTGCGCGTCCGACGCGTCGCCGCGGAGCTGCGGGAGGTCGACCGGGACCTGAGGGAACTGCGACGGGAACGCACGCGTCGGCGGGCCTTGGAGGCGGAGCCTGCGCCCCAGGACACAGCCACCGCGGAACTCGCCTGAGCGCCCGGGGTCGGGGTGGGCTGAGCTTGACCACGCCTTGAAGTAGGGCCCGGCCGTTGCTCCCTGCCGGAGCCTAGCATGGCGACCCCCGGCCCGACCGCCCCCGCCGGCGCGACCGCCCCGCCCTCCCCTCCTTCCGCTGGTCGACCCACCGGGACCTCGCGGGGGGTCCTCGTCGTGGTCGTGGCCGTTGTCGTGGTGGTCGCGGCCCTGCTGGGGGCGGTTGCGAGCGGCTGGCTCTCCTTCTCCACTTCGGGCACCGGGACGGGTGCCTCTACCTCCTACGCGAGCGCGGAGTCGATTGCTAGCTCGACCGCGGCGCAGGTCTATCCCGGGCCCTGGTCCCTGTACGCCGTGATTGGGGCCGACGATCGCCAAGCCTACACGAACAGCAGCCTCGGGGCGTCGAGCGGCTGCAAGGTAACTGGAGGGACGGACGTCCTTTCCCTCCCCGCGACGTCCGGCAACTACTCCGACGGCGACCTCTCGGCTTGGATCTTCGCTTACGTCAGTACGACCAACGATGCGCAGCTCGCCATCGAGGTCACCGGCTCGCACGCCACGGAACTCGGGGTGGCCCGGGGGGCCTCATGCGGCTCCCCGTCCGCCCTCCTCCCAGTCCCGACGGGCGCGCTCGACAGTACTCAGGTAGCCAAGATCCTCCTCGGCGACTCCGAGGTGGAAGCTTTCCTCCACGACTACACGTCGGCCAACGCCAGCTACACGCTCCTCAATCCTCGCGGAGGGAACGTGGGGGCGTCGTGGGGGGTGGAGTACACGGTGTGCGGGCTCAACGTGCTGGGAGTCCCCCAGTCGCCCTCCGGGACCCGGGGCGGGATCGTCCAGGCCACGGTGAACGCAACGACCGGGGTCATCTCCTCCGTTGCGTACCAGGCATCCTTCCCCTGTGCGGGCAGCGGGTCGCAGCCGACGGAAATCCCCCTCGGAACCGCCTTCGCCGCGGGCAACCCGGTCGGCTCGCTCTGCCCCACCGGCGACACGTACGCCTTGGAAGGCTGCACCGCCGGGGATTACACCTACACGCTCACGGTCGAAGCGTCGACGCTCAACCTGAGCAGCGTGCTCTTCGAGGTCACGACCTCGAACGGGGGGGTCTACTCCATCTCCACGGAGGGCGGGTTCTCCATTGTGAACGTCATCGGCCTGGTGGTCGCCCAGTCGTCGCCCAGCACCGAGCTAGAGATGTTGGCCCCCTGGAGCACGTACAATCCCCCCGCGTCCTCGGGGACGCCCCTCACCTCGCTGGACACGATCGAGATCGACATGGGGACCGCCAACCCGGCCGGTGATAATCTGTACTTCATCGCAGCGGGGACCGGTAATTACAGCGGCACCACCGCGCCCCTCGCGCTGCCCTGAGCGTCGGTCGGGCTCTAGAACGGGCCGGTCCGCCCGGGGTTGTCGAAGTTGGTGAGCAGCAACTGGCCGCGCGAGCGCGGCCGGCCGACCGGCGCGATCAGCGGGTCCTCCTCGAGCGCGGGCATGGTGTCGGAGATCGGAACGTCCACGAGGATCTCCCGCGTCCGGCCCCCCCGCCCTCGCGAGACGATCGTCGCCCGGATGAGCCCGAGGGACTCGAGCTCGGAGACGTAGTTCGAGATCGAGCGCGCGTGCAACGGCTGGAGGCCAAGGCGCTCGGCCAGGCGGCGGTAGGCATCGTACACCTCTCCCGTCAGCACGCCGTTGCGCCGGCGCTCGCAGGCCTGCAGGATCGCGTACAGTAGGACCTTGCAGTGCGGGGGCAGGGTCCGGCAGCAGTCGAGGATGATGTCCTGCTCGAGCCGGTTCTTCGCCTTGACGACGTGGTCCGGGGTGATGCGCTTGGCCCGGTCCCGTTCGGCCATCTCGGCGGCGAGGCGCAGGAGCGCGAGCGCCCGACGGGCATCCCCGTTCTCCAGGGCGGCGTAGGCGGCGCACCGGTCGACGACGCCGGGGTCCACGACCCCTTCCCGGAACGCTTCCTTCGCCCGGTCGCGTAGGATGTCCTGGAGCTGGAGCGCATCGTACGGGGGGAAGAGGATCTTCTCCTCGTTGAGCCGGCTCCGGACGCGGGCGTCGAGGTGGTTCGTGAACTTGAGGTCGTTCGAGATCCCCACCAGCACCATGCGGGCCTGTTCGAGCTCGGTGTTGATCTGGCTGAGGGTGTAGAGCACGCCGTCCCCCGAGCGGGCCACGAGTCGGTCGATCTCGTCCAGGACCAGGATCACGGTCCCGCCCTTGGAGTCCATCAGCCGGCGCATCGCCGCCTGGACCCGGTCGAGCGACCAGCCGGTCGGGATCCGGTCGGATTCGTTCTTCGCGAAGGGGTTGCCGATGTTCTGGAGCAGGCTGTAGGGCGTGTCGATGTTCCCGCAGTTGATCGTCACGAACGTGATGTGGCTCGCGAGCTCGGTGCGCCGAAGGATGTCCTGACGGACCTGGGCGACCACCGCGGTCTTGCCGGTCCCGATCTTGCCGTAGATCAGGAGGTTCGACGGGACGTCGCCTCGGAGCGCGGGCGCGAGGATCTCGGCGACCTGCCGGATCTGCTGCTCCCGGTGGGGCAGGCGGCTCGGGACGTGCGTGTCGCGCAGGACGTCTCGGCTTCCCCGGTAGAGCTCGCTCCTGGTCTCCAGGATCGAGTCGAGGAACTCCCCGGCGGTGGTCGAGGGGGTCGGCGGAGGGGCGGCGCTCCCGATCACGGGCGCGGTCGCCGGACCTCCACCGGCCGGGCGGTCGTTGACGGGGGCGACCGCCGTCGATGCGAGGGGTGCTGGGTCGTTCCGGTCCGAGATGTCGGTGGACCGATTTTCGGGAGCAGGTGACACCGTCGATGCCTGCCCGGGCCTCGGGCGGCAGTTGCAGGTGGGGGGCGCATATCTACCTTTGCCAAGATTTTGTCGGCGAGTGACGTCGCGCGACGAAACCGGTCGTCCGGTCCGCACCCGGGACTCTGACCGAAGCCATTTGAAGGAGAGTCTCCTCGCCGAGGGGGATGTCCGGGTACGGCGCGGCAGCGCACGGAACGCATGCCAAGCACGCGGGGGGCCCGATCTCGGTCCCGTGGGTGATTCTCGCGGGGCTGCTCATCGGGGTCGGCCTCACGATCACCGCCTACATGCTCTACTACCTCAGCGTCGAACTCCTCCCCGGGACCCTCCTCGTCCTCGCCGGCTGCCTGATGCTCTTCCACCCCCGGGCCGGCGCCGACCGCGCGTGAGCCCGGGCCCTTCGATGTCGGCCTCCCCCGGGAGCCGTGGGCCGGTGATCGTCAAGCTCGGCGGCAGCGTCATCACCCGGAAGCGGGAGGTCGAGCGCCTGCGGCCGAAGGTCCTGCGTCGCCTCTGCGCGGAGCTGGGGTCGGTCGGGGAACTGCCCCTCGTGATCCTGCACGGCGCCGGCTCGTTCGGTCACCCGGGGGCCCGGAAATTCGGGCTGGCTGCCGCCCCGGCGCCCGGCGAGCCGCCCTCGAGCCGTGCCCGGGGGGCCTCCATCGTCGCGGCAGAGGTCCGTCGGCTCCACGTCGCCGTGCTCCAAGAGCTCGTCCGGGCCGGCCTCTCGGTCGGTTCCCTCCCACCCTCCACCCACGCGCTCAATCGAGAGGGGCAGCTCCAGCGCCTGGACCCGGATCCGTTCACGACCCTGCTCAGCTCCGGCCACGCCCCGGTCTCCTTTGGCGACGTGGTGCCCGATGCCTCCTGGGGGTGGTCCATCCTCAGCGCGGACACGATCGCCGTGTCGCTCGCCGCCGCCCTCGGCGCCGAGCGCGTGATCTTCGTGAGCGATGTGCCCGGAGTGCTGGCCGACGGGCGCTCGGGCCGCCCCGAGGTCCTCCCCGAGGTGACCTCCGCGCTCCTCGAACGACTCCGCCCCCGGGACGCGGGCCCGGACGTCACCGGCGGGATCCGGGGGAAGGTCGAGGCGATGCTCGCCATCGCCCAGGGCGGCGTGGACGCAGGTCTTATTAGCGGACTCAAAGATGGAGAACTCTCGCGCGCCGTGCGGGGGGAATTCGTCTATGGGAGCTGGGCCCACGGACAACCCCACGACCCCGCCGGACGCGTCGGGGATTGACCTGAGCCACCGGAAGGCCGAGCACGTCAAGGTCGTGCTGGGCCAGAAGGTTGAGGGACGGTACCGGTACTGGGACGACGTCCAGCTCCTGCACCGTGCGCTCCCGAACATCGACTTCGACGAGGTCGACCCGTCCACGACCCTCCTCGGCCACCGGCTCGCCGCGCCGATCGTGATCACCGGCATGACCGGGGGGTTCCCGGGTGCGAAGAAGATCAACGGGAACCTAGCGCGCGCGGCCGCCGAGGTCGGTGTAGCGATGGGGGTCGGGAGCGAGCGAGCGGGGGTCGTGAAGGGACAGTACCCGGAGAGCTACTCGGTCGTCGCCCAGTACCCTGTTCCGCTGAAGTTCGCGAACATCGGCGCCCCCCAAATCATCCCCCAGCGCCCCGGCGACCCGGTCATCGGGGCTGACGAGGTCCGACGCGCGATGGAGCTGATCCACGCGGACGTACTCGCGATCCACCTCAACTTCCTGCAGGAGATGGTGCAGCCCGAGGGCGACCGCCGGGCGCGCGGGGTCCTCGACCGGATCGGGAGCCTCGCCACCCAGTTCCCGGTCCTCGTCAAGGAGACCGGGGCGGGGATCTCCCGCGATGTGGCGGAGGAACTGCGCGACCGCAAGGTCCGCGCGTTCGACGTGAGCGGTACCGGCGGCACCTCGTTCGCGGCCGTTGAGCACTACCGCGCCCTCGAGCAGGGGGCGGTGCGGGAGGCCCGCGTGGGGAAGACGTTCTGGGACTGGGGCATCCCTTCCCCCGTGTCCGTGATCCAGCTGGTCCCTCTCGGGCTCCCGGTGATCGCGAGCGGCGGGGTCCGCTCCGGACTGGACGTCGCGCGGGCGATCGCGCTCGGCGCCTCGGCCGCCGGGACCGCCGCGGGGGTCCTTCGGGCCGCCTCCGAGGGGTACGACCAGACCCGCAGCGAGCTCGAGCACCTCGTCTACGAGCTCAAGGTCGCGATGTTCCTCACCGGCTCGCGGACCGTGGCCGAGCTGCAGCGCGCACCCCACGTGGTCACGGGGGAGAGCCGCCAATGGCTTCCGTGAGCCCCGGACCGGTCCCGACCCCCGAGGAGATCCACCGGACCAAGCTCGACGCGATACGGGCCGCCGGGTCGGGCCCGATGCCGACGAACGCCGATTGGATCCGTTCACTCCCCAGCGAGGAGCAGGCCCGCTACGTCGGGGTAGTGCGGAGGAGGCCGTCCCGCAGCCTCTCGGGCGTCGCGGTGGTCGCCGTGATGACCGCCCCTTCCCGCTGCCCCCACGGCCGCTGCACCTACTGCCCCGGCGGGGTCGAGAACTCGAGCCCGCAGAGCTACACGGGCGAAGAGCCGAGCGCCCTGCGGGGGGCCCAGTTCCACTGGGACTCGGAGGCGATCACCCGCAGCCGGATCGAGACGCTCGAGGCGATCGGCCACCCGACGAGCAAGGTCGAGGTCATCGTGATGGGCGGGACGTTCCCGGCCCGACCCCGGACCTTCCAGGAGGGGGTGCTCCGCGGGATCTACGACGGGTTGAACGGGTCGTCCTCCTCGGACCTGGCGGAGGCGATCCGCGCGAACGAGCACGCCGCCCACCGGATGGTCGGCCTCACGGTGGAGACCCGACCCGACTGGTGCGACGGACGGGTGCTCCCCTTCCTCCTCGACGCGGGGGTCACCCGGGTGGAGGTCGGGGTCGAGTGCCTCCACGACGACGTGCTCGCGGCGGTGGGCCGGGCGCACGCCGTCGGGGACGTCGAGCGGGCGAGCCGGGAGACCCGCGACCGGGGTCTCAAGGTCGGATACCATCTGATGCTGGGTCTCCCCGGAATGGACCCCGAGCGGGACCTCGGTGACTTTCTCCGACTGTTCGCCGAGCCGGGGTTCCGGCCGGACTTCCTCAAGATCTACCCTACGCTCGTCCTCCCCGGAACCCCCCTGTTCGACGACTGGAAGGCCGGACGCTATCGCCCGTACGACACCGACACCGCCGCCGAGCTCCTGGCCCGGATGAAGGCCGCCCTTCCCCCGTGGGTCCGGATCCAGCGGATCCAGCGGGACATCCCCTCTCGCCTGATCGCCGACGGGGTCCGGACGAGCAACGTACGCGAATTGGCGCTGCTTCGCCTGGCGGAGCAGGGCGGGTCGTGCCGCTGCCTGCGATGCCGAGAGGTGGGGCGGCGGGCCTCCCCCCCGCCCGAAGAGTTCCGGCCGTTCGAGCGGGAGTACGACGCGTCCGACGGACGCGAGGTGTTCCTGTCGTTCGAGGAACCCGAGACCGACTCGGTCGCCGGCTTCCTGCGGCTGCGGTTCCCGTCCGGCCGCACCCCGGGAGGGCTATCGGACCCGGTCGTCCGGGAGCTGAAGGTACTGGGTCGCGAGGTTCCGGTGGGGACGCCCGGAGGCGGCGCGGTGGAGTACCAGCACCGCGGCTTCGGCCGGGCCCTTCTGGCCCGGGCCGAGCTAACGGCCCGCGACGCGGGATTCGACCGGTTGTTCGTGACGAGCGCCGTCGGGACCCGGGAGTACTACCGTCGGCTCGGCTACCGGCCGGACGGTCCGCACGTGTCGAAGCCCCTTCGAACGGGGGCGGTCGGCGGATGACGACGGCCCGCCCCGCGCAGCAACCCTTTAGGGACCCGGCGCCCCGGGGGGAGCCGATGAGCCAGCGGACCGGGGGAGAGCCCGAGCCATCGCCTCCGAACCGTCACCGCTGTCGCTGCGGGCACTTTCCGACCGACCACATGGTCGTCCTACCGGTCGGGGCCTCCGGCAACTTCCGTCTCGACCCGTCGGGCCCGTGCGCCGTCTGCGGGGAGAGCGGCTGCCGCAAGTTCAACCCCGGTCCGCCGTGAGCGACGGCGTTCGCCTCAGCCGTAGGCGGCCTTGAGCAAGTAGTCCTTCAGCTGGTGCAGCCGCTCGTCCCACAAATGGAAGTGCCAGGAGCGGGCCGATTCCCAGTCGGGCCCGCTCTCCCACCCCGCGTGCTCGAGCGTGATGTCGATCCCCTCGGGGGACTCCTGCAGCCGGATGTACACCCGCGTCTTGAGGGACGGACGGTTCATGAGCGCATCAAACTCGGGCGGAGCCTGCCAGGTGAACCCGAGGTCGAGGTCGGCGGTCATCTCCCGGATCAGCCCCCGGCTCTCGAACGCCACCGGCGTCTTCCATCCCAGCCGGTAGACCCCTCCGACCCGGGGTTCTACCTCGGCGGTGTCGCACAACCACCCCGACAGCTGGGCCGGGTCGGTGAACGCAGCGTAGATCATCGGGATGGGAAGGGGCACCGTGACCTGGATCAGGATCGGATCGAGGGTCTCGTCCACGGTCTGCCGCCCGGGCATCCGGGACTATAGGCTTTCCGCGGGAGGCCAGCGACGGGCGCCCGAGGCCCGGCCGGTCCGTCGGGGCGGGAGGAGGGCGTCGACCTCCACCTCGACCATCATGTCGGGGTCGATCAACCGGGGGACCTCGACCATCGTCGCGGCCGGGCGAGCGGACCCGAAGAACTCGCCGTGCGCCCGACCGTACTCCTCCGCGCGCGAGATGTCCGTGACGAACATCCGCGTCCGGACGACGTCCTCCATCGTGCCCCCAGCATCGGCCAGCGCGCGCTCGATGATCCGGAGCGCCTCCAGCGTCTGCCGGTGGGGGTCGCCGCGGCCGATCACGACGCCGTCCGGCCCGACCGCCGTCGTGCCGGCGACGAAGACCTGACGACCCACTCGCACCGCCCGGGAGTAGCCGAACCGGGACTCCCAAGGGGCACCGCTCGAGACGCGCTGTCGGGTCATCTCACGCCTGCGGGGGGCGACGGTCCGACACCTCAAGAGGTGAGTGGCCGCCCGATCGACCGTTCCTTCGGGCCACCACTATGCGGCACCGGCGGGCGAGCGACCACCCCGCCGGGGGCACGTTCATATAGCGAGGGACAGTGGGCGACCCTCGTCTGGGACTGTGGGGTAGCTTGGTCCATCCTTCGGGGTTCGGGACTCCGAGACGCCAGTTCAAATCTGGCCAGTCCCACTGCCTTCGCTGACGGCCCCCGGGGGGTTCCCCCGAACCCGGATGGGGCGGCTCGGCTAGAACTTCTCCACCAGTTTGCGCACCGCGCCCCCTCCGTTCTTCAGGATGGGGCCGCCGTGGTAGCTCATGAGCGAGTCGATCGAGAGCTGGCTCATCCGCCGGGCCGAGATCTGGGCGGTTGGGGTGTCGTGGGTGTACTCGGGAGTGGTGAGGATGGCCCCCTCTCCCGCCCCGAAGAACAGGTCGCCGGAGAAGAGGATCTTGCGTTCGGGCTGGTAGAAGGAGGTGTGCCCGGGGGTGTGACCGGGGGTATGGTAGGCGATGAGCCCACCGGCCGCATCGACCGTCTCGCCGTCCCTCAGGACCTCATCGACCCGGAACGGCTCGGCCGGAGGGACGCCGGGCCCGAGGTACTTCGGCCGCTCGGCGATATAGTCGGCCTCGATCCAGTGCGCGAACGTACGCGCCCCGGTCTTCTGGGCCAGGTGCTTGAGGGAGCCGGTATGGTCGCGGTGCAGGTGGGTGATCAGGATCTTCTTGATCGCACTGGGTTCGATGTGCTGCTTGGCGAGGTAGGCCTCTACCTTTTCGTAGGCGCCGGGCAGGCCCGTGTCGATCAGGGTCCAGCTCGAACCCTTGTCCTTGACGAGGTAGACGTGGGTCGTGAAGTTCGGGTCGGGGTCGATCCCGTCGATCAGGTGCACTCCGGGGAGGATCTCGGTCATAGGGGTCCGCTGCGCCATCCGACGGGCCTAAAAGGCGGTTCGGGACGGCCCGACCGGTGCGAGGGCACGCCAGGGCCCTCTCGAGTACCGTTCCGGGCCACCGTCACATCCTTATAGAGGAACCCGCCACGAAGGGAGCATGTCCCGCCGACTTTGGGTCTTGGCGCTCGCCGTACTGATGATTGGATCCGCCGTCGCAGCGATCCCCGCTGCGGCCCACGCGGGCGCCCCCTCGGGCGCTGTCTCGAACGGGAACTCGGGGGTCCGCCCCGCGGCCGGGGTCATCGACATCGCGCTCTTCGAAGGGTACGGGTACGAAACGGACGTCTTCTACTCCGGCACCTCCCCGTACTCCCAGCTGTACTTTGAGATCCTCGACACCGGCGCCGACCTCAACGTCAACATCACGATCACCGACGCGAACGCGACCCGGGACGGGGTCGGCTCGCCCGCCTTCCACCTCAACGTCCCCGTGAACACGACCACCCATGTCTACGAGTCCTGGCTCACGGACGTCCACTACGACATCCCCGCCGCCCTCATTTACGGAGGGGTCTGGAACTTCACCGCCTCGGCGCCCCTGGGCGGAAACACCACCCAGCCCTTCACCGTAGAGACCTACTACCTATCCACCACCGCGACCCCGTACTCGGACAGCGTCGTGCTCCCCGGAGAGCCGGTGACCCTGTTCTGGCAGATCGTCTCCGACCAGTACGTGGACAGCGACTACGCGGGCCCGTACAACTACGTGACCAACCTGACGATGCTGGCGACGTACGTCGGCTTCAACGGGACTGTCAACGAGTCGATGCCGCTCCTCGCCCACGAGTGGACCTCCCTGACGGTCAACCCGCTCGGGGAGATGGCCCTGACCATACCGGACAACGCGACACCGGGCTACTACGTGTCGATCGAGCTGTACGCGACCGTCTACCTCGACGGCAACATCGTGGAGAACCAGTCGGGGGCGTTCTACTTCCTGGTCGGCTACCCGACGATCGACTACGCCTACGCCTACTACCAGCCGACCACCGGCTGCAACGAGAACTACGACGAGTTCAGTGCCGGCCAGACCGTCTTCGCCTGTGCGATCGTGGGGGCGGGCTACGGAGACGACTTCTCGCCGGTCGGAGGCGTGGCGGTCAACATCCACTACACCAACGAGAGCGGCACGGTCACCGCACCGGGCGCCCCGACCAGTCAGACGTCCAACGCCCAAGGCGAGATCTCCTTCTCGTTCACGGCCTCGTCCCCGCCGTTCACCTGGGAGTACTTCGGCTACCCGTATGCGAACAGCATCAACTACACCCCGGTGGACCCGGCGGCGACCGCCTGGGCCGAGACCCACTTCGCGTACTGGTACGTCTACGACTTCTACCTGGCCCCCGCCGCGGCAACCGGGGATGTGGCGGTCGTGCTCAACCAGGCCGTGTACTTCCCCGGCCAGACGATCAGCGCCACCTGGACGCTGGGATCCTCGAACTCGTCGGCCATCGGCACGCTCACCCCCGTCTACTGGGAGACCGAGAACGACCAGGGCCAGATCCTCGGCCAAGGGGCGATCACGGGCGGAGGCTCGACGGGCACGGAGACGGTGACCCTCCCCGCCGGTTACGTCGGGGAGTTCGCCTACGGGGTGTTCGCCGAGAACTCCTCGCAGGTGTTCGCTGGCTGGGCCTACGGCACGGTCACGAGCCCGGAGCTCCTCATCAACCCGAGCTCGGAAACCTACCTTCCCGGCTCGACGGTCTCGGTCGCGGTCTCGACCACCGGCACCGGCGGCGCCACGGGGCTCGTCATCCACTACACGGTGGAGGCCTACTACTACGACGCGTCCGACGACTACCAGAACGAGGGAGTGGTCCAGTCCGGCTCTCTGCTCAACGGCAGCTCGTTCACGATCGCGGTCCCGAACGCGGACTCGCCGGCCTACTACGAGATCGAAGCGTGGCTGAGCTCGTCGAACGGAGCCACCCTCGCCACCTCCTACTACGAGATCGACGAGCTGAGCGGCTACTCGCTCGTGCTGTCGATCGCGACGAACTCGATGTACTCCGACGGGAGCTACCAACCGGGCGAGACGCTCACCTTCGACTACTCGCTCTCCGCCTACGGCCCGACCAGCATCCCGACGGTCTACGACTACTACGCCTACCTCTACGACACGGTCGTCGGCTTCGAACACGAAGGGTCGGGTAACTCCGGGTCCTTCCAGCTCACGATCCCGTCGGGCCAGCCCGCCGGAACGATGGAGGTCGAGATGGAGGTCGACGGCCTCGGACTGCACGGACCGAACTGCGACACCGACTACTGCTACAACTTCGTCCTGTTCAACGTCAACCCGCACCCGTCGGTGCTGGACGAGGAGCTCTCGCCGAACTCGGGGGTCACGGTCGGCTGGACCATCCTGCTGGTTGTGATCATCGTGGTCGCGCTCGTGCTCGCGGTGATGATCCGGCGCCGCCGCTCGCCACCGGCCCAGGCGACTCCGGGCACCAGCATGACGACCCCGATGTCCCCGCCGGCCCCCGCGCCGAGCGGCGGGGCACCGCCCGAGTGGAAGGAACCCGGCCAGCCCGGGGGGAACCAACCCCCGATGCCGAACCCTCCCTCCGGAGCCCAGTGAGGTAGGCGCAGCGGTACCGGGACCAACCCCTTCCTTTCTCTTCTCCCGCTCGAAGCGAGGGATCCCTACCGGGCGCTTGCGGCGAAGGCAGGCCCCAGCGCCCGCACGGATCCGAGGGCGTCGTCGGGGGACAGGCCGCCGAAATCGAAGATCCCCAGGACCTCGTCCACCCCGATCTCACCGAACCGTCGCAGGCGGGGGACGACGTCCTCCGCGGGGCCGAAGAGGGCGAACCCCGCCCGCTCGAGGGCCTCGGCACTGGCATGATGGGGGTCCCGCGCGGTCTTGGCCTGGTAGTGGGTGCTCTGGGTGCTCAGGCGTGCTTGGAGGTAGTCGTGGTAGGCCCGACGGGCTCGTTCGGGCTCGGGGCCGACGTAGAGGTGGAGGGCCACCGCGACCTCGGCACGGGACCCGGCCGGGAGAGCGGCGCGGTACTCGCGAACCTCCTCCGCGAGCTCGGCTCGGTCCGTGACGGTCGCGTAGGGGATGAGCGCGATCGAGGTCCCCCGCCGGGCGACGAACGGGATCGCCTCCCGCCGCTGCACCGCGATCCAGAGGGGGGGATGCGGGGCTTGGACCGGGAGCACGTTGAGGCGCACCGGCCGGGACCCCGCCTCCCCCAGCACGACCTCACGGCCCGCCATCGCGTCGAGCACGGTCGAGTAGGCCCGGTCGAACCGCTCGTGCCGCGAGCCGGGGTCGACGCCGAACCCCTCGAACTCGGTCGAGATGTACCCGCTCCCGAGCCCGAGGTTCACCCGGCCCCCCGACAGCCGGTCGAGCAGGGAGTACTCCTCCGCGACGTCCACGGCGCGATGGAACGGAAGGACGGAGACCAGGGCCCCCAGACGGATTCGCCGGGTCCGTCCCGCGCACGCCGCCAGCAGGACCGGGGGCGACGGGCAGAGCCCGCTCGGGTTGAAGTGGTGCTCCGCCACCCAGATCCCCGCCAGGCCGGCGGACTCAGCCGTCGTGGCCAGGTCGAGGACCTCCCCGTATCGGTCCCGTGCGGGTCCGAGGTCGTCCACGACCGTAAAGGCCGAGAGCTTCACGGCCCCGCGACCCGGGGGGGCTACAAGGGCTTTGGTGCCCGCCCCAAACGACCCGAAATGCTCTCCGCGGCTCGGCCGGCGGTGGCGCGCCCGGTTCGTAAGCCGTGGTTCTTCACCTACCCAGCCGCCCCAGTACCGACGCTCCCCGAAGCCCGGCAGCGATTGCAGAGGTCCGCGCGGGGGAAACCCTAAGACCCTGAGGCAGCCCTCGGGACCCGGCGGGCTGGTAGATCAGTTCGGAAGATCGCCGGTTTTGCAAACCGGAGGCCTCGGGTTCAAATCCCGACCAGTCCATGACCACTGGTGAGACGGCGGTCACGCGAGGTTCATCTTCTTCAACAAAAGTTGGAATCTCGGATCGCGGCGCACATTCTCGAGTTCCGAGCGCGTCCGGAACGGCTGGAGCGCAATGTTATGCGTTTCAACTGCGACCTCCAAGCAGCGGAAACAACTGTCGAGATCGCCGAGCAACGCGTAAGCCCACCCGACGGCCCATGCCCCTCCGGGGAACTCCGGTGACTCCTCTTCGGCCTTGAGCAGCGCCCTCGCCGGCTGCTGCTCCCCGGCCGTCACGAGATAGTACACGTGCCACATTCGCTTCCAGGCTGGATTCGTCTCAAGTTCCCAGGCTCGGCGGCAGGCGACCAGGCACTCGGCGAGCTCGGACCGGTTCCGATGAAAACCCTGGAGGGTGTCGTAGTACCGGTGGGAGTCGGGCTCGAGCACCCCCAACCGCTGGATCTCCAGGAACGCCTCGTCGAACCTCTTGAGGTCGATCAGCAACATCGCTACGAAGGAGACAAATTCTGGCGCGAGGGGGTCGGCGCCCTCGGCCAGCTGCGCCTCCCGGAGCGCCTCGTCGAGACGACCTTCGTCCTCCAGGAGCGTGGCGTACCAGTGATGGGCCGCGGAATAGCTCGGGTTGAGCGCGAGGGACAGCTGGTACTGCTTCTCCGCCCCGGCGTAATCGTAGGCTTCCCACAGGATCAGACCTAGAGAGGTATGGGCCTCGGCCAAGTTCGGGTCCAGCTCGATCGCCTGGGCGACCAAACGTCGAGTTGTCTCCTCCCAAGACGTTCGGGGGATGTCGTGCGTGCGCCATCCCAACAGGCGGATGACGTCCGCCAGGCCCGAATAGGCGGCCGCGTTCTTAGGGTCGAGTGAGATCGCGCGCTCGAACTGCTCCTTCGCCTCGGTGAGCGACGTCTCGGACCGGTCGTGAAGGCGCGTTCGACCCTTAAGGTAGGCGAGGTAAGAATCGGGTCGGACGCTCCCTCTCGCTCCCAGCCGGGCGTCCTCGGTCGCGCGCAACTCGACCTGCAGCGCCTCCGCGACCTGGCGGGCGATCTCCGTCTGGACGGCGAAAATGTCGTCCAGCTCGCGGTCGTACGTCTTGGCCCACAGATGTCGGTCGGACCCGGCGTCGATTAGCTGCGCGGTCACCCGGATCCGATTCCCGGCCTTTCGCACGCTCCCTTCAAGGATGGAGACGACACCCAACTCCACGCCAATCAGAGAGGCCGTCTTGGTGGTGGACTTGTACTGCATCACCGACGTACGAGAGATGACCCGGAGGTCTCGGAGTTGGGAGAGGACGGTGATGAGCTCCTCGGTCAGACCGTCCGCAAAGTACTCGTCCTTCGGGTCCGGGCTGATGTTGGAAAAGGGAAGGATCGCAATCCCCGTCGACCCCGAGCCCCCGAGAGCTGTTTCCCCCGCGGCCCAAGGCAAGACAATTCGGTACACGTCGATCGATACCTGCAGACCCTTGAGCGCGGTCGTGGGTAGCTTTTCGAGCTTGTTCGGAACCTTGTTTCGAACCTGACTGTATACCTCGCCCGAGATGCAAACTCCCCCTGGGGACGCCAGGGGCTCAATGCGGGAGGCGATGTTCACGGCGTCTCCAAAGATGTCGGTCTCCTTCTGTTCGACGTCCCCAAGATGGACGCCAATACGCAGTTGGATGGATGCGACGCCCGGTTGCGAATTCCGCTCGTGGAGATGTTGCTGAATGTCAAGCGCGCATTGGACGGCCCGCAAGGCGCTATCGAATTCCGCAAGGAATCCATCGCCCATGGACTTGATCTCGCGTCCCTGATGTGCGGCGAAGAGAGGTCGTACGAGGTCGGCCTGCTCATCCCGGAGCTTGAGAGCGTTCGCTTCGTTGGTCTGGGCCGCGGCGGTGGAGCCGACCATGTCGGTGAACATGATCGCCGAGAGTCGACGGACCGAGGCCACGGAACGGAGACCGATTCCGTTAGATTAAGCTCCCTCCCCTAAGGTCCCTCCGCGCTTCGCACGCTGGGCTCCGCACTTGGCGTGACACTCTCCCTCCTACACTTCGGCTGAGACGTGGGGCGAAAACGTGGGATCTTGGGCTAGGTTCCAGCGGGCCTTCGAATGAGACGGGCGGGAACTTTCGACGATCTCATCACGACGGATTTATGACGGATTTGGACCCCCGGGGGTGCGGATTCCGACCAGTCCATTTCGACCGTCGCCCGACCGGGCGACCCGTGCGCCGATGACGGGGTGCCCCGAGCCCACGGGACCGATTGCCGATCACGACGGCCCGAGGGCCACTACGATATGGTCCTATCCACCGGCGCGTTCACGTGGTCATGGCACCCCGGAGCGCGGCCCCGTCTGCGGGCCGCGCAGACGCGTGGTCCGACCCCGCCGCCCACGAGAATCGCTTTGTGCATGTCAACGGGGTCCGACTCAACTACCTCGATTGGGGGGGATCGGGCCCGGCGCTGATCTTCCTTCACGGTGCCGGCAGCAACCCCCACTACTTCGACGACCTCGCACCGGCGTTCACCGGACGCTTCCGGGTCCTAGCGTACGCACGACGCGGCCACGCGCGATCGGAGGCGAAGGGGCCGTACGACACCGCCACGCTGACGGAGGACCTCCGGGGCCTGATGGACGCCGTGGGGATTTCCAAGGCACATCTCGCCGGCCACTCGATGGGTGGTAACGAGATCACTCGTTTCGCGGGAACCTATCCGGACCGCGTGGACCGGTTGGTGTACCTGGACGCGGCCTACGACATGGGCGACCCCGCCTTTCTGACGGCCATGCGGCCGATGCCGTCGTTCATGAGGGCCGGGACGCCGGCCAGCGCCCTCGTGTCGCTGGATGCCTACCGGGCGAGGTGCGCCGCCCAGCTCCCGGGGGTGCGCGACACCGGGGGCTTCGAAGCCTGGATCCGGGAAGACGTGGAGGCCCGACCCGACGGGACCGTACGATTGAAGGAGTTCGAGGGCGTTTCCCCGGCCTTCATGGCGGCGCTCACCGAACCGCGGGATTACACCCGGGTCCGGGCGCCCGCGCTCGTCGTGTATTCCGCGTCCTTTGGGAACACCCACCACGGTGACCCGGCCGAGGTCGCCGCGACCCTCGAGTGGAATCAGCGGTACGTCGCCCCGCTGCGTGCCGCTGCCGAGGAAAGGGTCCGACGGGAGTTGCACGACGTCAAGGTCCTGCATGTCCCCGGCACGCACGACGACCTGGTGTTCACGTGCCGGAAGCAGCTCGTGGCCGCCATGGGGCAATTCCTCCGTCTCAAGTGATGGGAACGCGGTCGGCACGCTCGGGCTGGACCGCGTTCAACGCGGCGGCTCGGGGGGGACCCACGCAGTGGGCCGGGCCGGGGGTCGGCGTTGCCAGACCAGCAGGACCGCCAGGGCCGCAATCACCGCCAGGGCAGCCACCAGTGAGTACTCTAGCACCGCCTCCTGCGCCAGGAGGCCGGAGTTCGAAGAGGTCGGGGCGGTCCCCGTCGTGGGCGAGGGGAGCGCCCCGACCGATCCGTTCGTTGTATAGGCGCCGGCGTAGAGCAATCCCCAACCGGTTCCGTCAAAGCCACCCGCGGCCACGCCGAGGTACGAGTCGGATAGGTTCGCCGGCGGCCGGAACCCCAACGTCCCCAGGTTGAGCTGGAGCTGGTAGTCCACCGTAGGATCCTCCTCGTCGAGGACCGTCACGCTCAGCACGTTGGTGGATGCGGAGTAGCTGGAGCTGTCCGCAAAGGAGTCGTTGTTGCCGGCGATCGGGCCGTTGAACGAGCCGACCGGCCCCACGGGCGTTACGTTACTCTCCGTGACCACTCCCCCGGCCCCTGGGTCCACGATGTAGACGTTGAAGGCGCCGGTACTTCCCATCCCGCAGTAGGCGACCGTATACGATGGGTCCCACTGCACCACGATGTACGGGGAGGTCGAGTCGGGAAAGATCACCGACCCCGAGCAGACGGGGGTCGACACGTACGGCCCCTCGGGGTTCGTCGCGTAGTAGTCGGAGCTCCAGTTGGATGTCGCGACCGGGTTCAACAGGAAGTAGTTGGAGAACCCGTCGCCGTAGAACACCGGTGAGGCGACCCCGACCTCGCCAACGTCCCAGGCCCCGCCGTTCCCCCCGGGGAACATCAGCAACCCGCTGTCGTGACCGTAACGGTAGCTCACGCGCGGGGCCATGACCATGACCGGGTGGCCCGTCGACCAGAATTTGGAGGTCGAGCTTCCCGTCAGCAGCGCGGGGAAGGTCGTGTTCGTCGTGTTGTAGACCCCGTCGTAGATCAGGTTGGGCGCTACGTACGTGCTCCCGTTCAGGAGGTTCAACTCGGTCGAGAGCGCGGGGCTCGTCACCGAGTGGACCGTGCCGGCCGCGGAGGCGGCGGGCGAGACGACGCTCGAGCCGGCCTCCACGGACGCCCACCCGAGGCTTGAGATCATGACCGCGGCGAGGAGGATGGCCAGCACCACCGTCACTAGCTCGAGTCGCGATCTGCCTCCGTGGGTCGCTCGCACGTTCCCCTCGGCGGAGGGCGCCCGTCCCTCGGGAGCGCCAAGGCCGCCGTAGGGATGAGCGTTGCTGGGGGGAGGAGAGTCTCGCGGGGTCACACGGCGGCCGAGGGAGGCGCAACGGTCCGGCCAGACCACCCCTCGCCCAGGGGAACAGCTCATGGGGCGGTCCGACTCCTCGTTCCGGACGATGAAGGCGTTCCAGGATTACTATCCCGACGACCTCGCACACTGCTTCGGGTGCGGGCGGCTGAACGAGCACGGCTACCAGCTCAAGAGCTTCTGGGAGGGCGAGGAGACCGTTGCCCGGTTCACCCCGAGGGCGTTCCACACCGCCCTCCCCGGGTTCGTGAACGGCGGATTGCTCGCCTCGTTGATCGATTGTCACGCGACGGGCACGGCGGCGGCCGCCGCCTATCGGGCCGAGGGACGCGAGATGGACACCGCCCCCGCCCACCGGTTCGTCACCGGCTCGCTTCGGGTCGACTACCTCCGACCCACGCCGATCGGACCGGAACTGACGATCCGCGGTCGCGCGACCTCGGTCTCGGGTCGAAAGGTGGTGGTCCAGGCCTCGATCGTCACGCTGGGCGAGACCACGGTCCGCGGTGAGGTCGTCTGCATGGAGCTCCCCGAGTCGATGCGCCCACCACCGGGACCCGGCGCGCCCCCCGCTCGCGCCTCAGGATAGCCCGAGGATCCGACCGTCCGGCGAGACGTCGATCCGGTCCGAGGCCGGGTGCGTCGGCAGCCCGGGCATGGTCTCGATGGTCCCGAGGTGGGCGACCGTGAACCCGGCTCCCGCCGAGCGAGTGTATCGGTGCACCTGGGAGACGAACCCCCGGGGCCGGCCCACATGATGGGGGTCGTCCGAGAGCGAGAGCGGGGTCTTCGCGACGCAGACCGGGCCTCCGAGCTCGCCGATGCGACCGAGCTCCTCGAGGTCCCGGTCGGCCTCCGGGGTCGATGAGATCCCCGCTCCGCCGTACAGCCGGGTGACGATCGTCCGTACCTGCTCTGCCGGACCCATGTCGGGCGAGCACAACGGGTGGCTCCGCTGCCCGAGGGCGGCGAGCCGCTCCACGGTCCGAGCGAGCTCGACGCACCCCGCGCCGCCCTCCTCGAACCCCCGGGACTCCACCATCTCGACCCCGCGAGCCTCGCAGAACGCCCGGACCGCCGCCAGCTCTTCGGGACCGTCCCCGGGGAAGCGGTTCAGGGCGACCGCCGCGGCGAGTCCGAGGGTCGCGAGGTTGGCCAGATGCTGCTCGATGTTGGCGAGACCGCGCGTCGTCGCCGCCAGGTCGGGTCGCGTGGAGGCTTCGTCGGTGGCCCCTCCCTGGAACCGCAGGCCCCGCAGCGTGACGACCATCACCGCCGCGTCGACGCCCACGCCGAGCACGGGCGTGACGATGTCGACGAACTTCTCCGCGCCGAGCTCGGTCGCGAAGCCGGCCTCGACCACGCAGTAATCAGCGGTCGCCAGCCCGAGCTCGATGGAGAGCCGGCTGCACGTCCCGTGGGCGATGTTCCCGAACGGACCCGTGTGGATGAGCGCCGGCGTGCCGCCCGCGGTCTGCACGAGGTTCGGTTCGAGCGCGTCGCGCAGGACGGCCGCCATCGCTCCCTCCGCATGCAGCGCCGAGGCTCGCACCGCCGCCCCGTCGCCCTGGAAGCCGATGAGGATCCTCCCCAGCCGTGCCTTGAGGTCCGAGTAGTCCTTCGCTAGCGCGAGCACCGCCATCACCTCGGAGGCGGCGGCGATGACGAACGAGCTCTGAGCGGCGGGAAGGCGGGGCTCCTTGGGGGAGACCGTCACGATGTGCCGGAGCGCCCGGTCCTCCATGTCGAGGGTCCGGGGGAAGATGAGGCGGTCTCGCTGGAGGTCCAGGCTGTTGCCGTGGAAGATGTGGTTGTCGATCAGGGCCGCCAGGAGGTTGTGCGCGTTCGCCACCGCGTTGATGTCCCCCGTAAACCCGAGGTTGATGTGGGTCGCGGGTTCGACCGTCGCCCGGCCGCCGCCGGTTGCCCCACCCTTGATCCCGAAGACCGGCCCGAGCGACGGCTGTCGGAGGCAGACCACGGCCCGCTGGCCGGCGGCCGTGAGCCCGTCCGCCAGCCCGATCGCGGTGACCGTCTTTCCCTCACCGTGACGGGTCGGGGTCATGCCGGTGACCAGGACCAGCCTGCCGCGGGGTCGACGGGCGGTGAGCTCGCGCACCACCGAGACCGGGACCTTTCCGACCGACTCCCCCGCCGGGTGGATCGTGGCGGGGTCGATACCGAGCGCCTGAGCGAGTTCCTGAGGTGTCTTCATGGGTCTCGGGATGCAGGTGCGACCGGCTTATAGGAACCGACCCGGCGTGTTCCGTCGAACAGGTAATTTTGACTTCACGGCAAGAGCTTACCCACCCGCTGGCATTCCCTGCCGCGGTCGGGGGGCCTGACCGAGGTTGACGATGGAGGAGCTGAGCGTCGGGGCCCAGCGGGTGCTGGATCGGGCGGACCTTCCGCGGTTCCTCAAGGCCCTCCAGAGCGCCGGGTACCGCGTCGTCGGCCCGACCGTACGGGACGGCGCGATTGTCTACGGGGAGATCCGTGGCGAGCAGGACCTCCCCATCGGCTGGACCGACCACCAGGAGGCAGGGAAGTACCGCCTCGAGCGCCGGACCGACCAGGCCGTCTTCGGCTACAACGTCGGGCCGCACAGCTGGAAGAAGTTCCTGTTCCCCTCTCGCGAGCGCCTCTGGACCGCGACCCGAACCGGCACGTCGTTCACGGTCGTGCCCCAGAAGGACGACGGCCCGCCGTTGGCCTTCCTTGGGGTCCGGGCCTGCGAACTGGCCGGCATGGACGTGAGCGACAAGGTCTTCGATGGGGTGGTCCACGACCCCGGCTACCATGCGCGCCGGTCCCGTGCCCTGCGGATCGCGGTGCAGTGCGGCCAGGCCGGGGGCACCTGCTTCTGCGTCTCGATGGGAACGGGCCCCGGAGTGCGGCGGGGGCACGACATCGCCCTGACCGAGATCCTGGGCCCCCCGCGGCACTACTTCCTCGTGGACGTGGGCTCGCCCGCGGGGGCCGCGGTGTTGGCCCACGTGCCCCTGAAGCCGGCAGCGAAGGAGGATTCGGAGATGGCAAACTCGATCGTAGCGCAGACGGCCGCGTCGATGGGACGAACGCTCGACACCGCAGGGATCCACGACCTGCTCCTCACCCAACCCGAGCACCCCCGCTGGGAGATCGTGGCCCGACGCTGCCTGTCCTGCACGAACTGCACGATGGTCTGCCCGACGTGCTTCTGCAGCACGACCGAGGAGGTGCCGGACCTCAACGGCGACACGGTCGAGCGGTGGCGGCGATGGGACTCGTGCTTCAACCTCGAGTTCACGGCGCTCCACGCGGCCAGCGTCCGCAAGAGCCCACTCTCGCGGTACCGTCAGTGGCTCACCCACAAGCTCGCGAGCTGGCAGGACCAGTTCGGAACCTCCGGCTGCATCGGCTGCGGCCGATGCATCACCTGGTGTCCGGTCGGGATCGACCTCACGGAGGAGGTCGCCGCCCTTCGGGTGCCTCCGGCGAAACCTGCGGCCGGGGGAGGTCCCCGATGAGCGGCGGGTCGGCGCACGCCCTTCCCGCGCTGCGCGTCGCGGACCATCCGTTCTTCCACGGCCTGGACGAGCGGTTCGTCCAGCTCGCCAGCTCCGGGGCGACCGAACGGTCGTTCGAGGTCGGGGAGATCCTCTTCCAGGAGGGGGACATCGCGGGCGAGTTCTGGCTCGTCTTCCACGGTAAGGTCGCCCTCGAGATCGCGGCCCCCGACCGGCCCCACCTCACCATCCAGACCGTCGGCTCCGGCGACGTGCTCGGTTGGTCGTGGCTCGTCCCACCGCACCGCTGGCGGTTCGATGCCCGGGCGGTGAAAGCGACCCGAACGCTCGCGATCGATGCGAAGGTCCTGAAGGATGCCTTCGAGGCCCACCCGGAGGACGGGTACCGATTCCTCCTGCGCCTGCTGCCGGTGATCGGGGACCGGCTCGAGAACGCGTGGATCCAGGTCCTGGACATCCATGGCGTCTGAGTCCCACCCCGCCTCCCGCCCGGGCTCGGCCGCAGAGAGCCCGTTCACCCCGGCCCCCTACGTCGTCGAGCGCCGGGTCGTGGAGACCGCCGATACGGTCACGATCGTCCTCAAGCCCACCGAGGGGCGAGGAGTGCCCTCGTTCCTGCCCGGCCAGTTCAACATGGTCTACCGATTCGGGGTCGGCGAGGTCCCGATCTCGATCAGCGGGGACCCCAACCGCCCGGACGAGCTGGTCCACACGGTCCGCTCGGCCGGGAAGATCAGCGACGCGCTGACCAAGACCATGCCCGGGGAGAGCCTCGGGGTCCGCGGGCCGTACGGCGTCGGCTGGCCCCTCGCGCGCGCGGAGCACCGGGACGTCGTGATCATCGCCGGCGGGCTCGGTCTGCCACCGATCCGCCCGCTGCTGTACGAGCTCCTCGCGCACCGCGAGCGGTACGAGCGGGTCGAGATCATCTACGGGGCGCGTTCGCCCAAGGACCTCGTCCACTACGACGAGGTCCAGAAGTGGCGCTCCCGGGGCGACCTCCGCCTTCAGGTGACGGTCGACGCGGCCGGGCGGGACTGGTACGGCGACGTGGGACTCGTCACCGCGCGGATCCCGGACGCCCGGTTCGAGCCGACGCGGACCGTCGCCTTCCTGTGCGGCCCCGAGATCATGATGCGGCTCACCGCCCAGGCCCTCACGACGCTCGGCGTCCCCGAGGAGTCGGTCTGGCTCTCCATGGAACGGAACATGAAGTGCGCGGTGGGGCTCTGCGGGCACTGCCAGTGGGGCCCGTCGTTCGTCTGCCGCGACGGGCCCGTCTTCTGCTACCGCGACGTGAAACGGATGTTCGCCGTACGGGAGCTGTAGCATGGCGCGAAAGGGTCGACCGCGTCTCGCCGTCTGGAAGTTCGCCTCGTGCGACGGCTGCCAGCTGACGATGCTCGACTGCGAGGACGAGCTCCTCGCGGTGGCCGACGCGGTCGAGGTCGCGAACTTCCACGAGGCCTCCCGCGCCGTCGTCGCCGGACCGTACGACCTCTCCCTGGTCGAAGGGTCGATCACGACCCCGGAGGATGCGCGAAAGATCCGGGAGGTGCGCGCGGAGTCCCGGGTGCTCGTCACGATCGGGGCCTGCGCGACGGCCGGGGGGATCCAGGCGCTCCGGAACTTCGCGGATGTCGACGAGTACCGCCGGCTCGTCTACGCGCACCCCGAGTACATCGCGACCCTTGCCACCTCGACGGCGATCAGCGACCACGTCCCGGTGGACTTCCAGCTCCGCGGTTGCCCGATCAACAAGGCGCAGCTCCTCGAGGTCATCTCGGCGTTCCTGGACGACCGGGCGCCCAACGTGCCCACCGAGAGCGTCTGCATCGAGTGCAAACGCCGAGGGAACGTTTGCGTCATGGTCGCCCACGGGACCCCGTGCCTCGGGCCCGTGACCCAGACCGGCTGCGGGGCGATCTGTCCCGCGTTCCACCGGGGCTGCTACGGGTGCTTCGGCCCGATGGACTCCCCGAACACCCCCTCGCTGATCGGGAACCTGAGCGGGCTCGGCATTGAGCCGTCGGCGATCCTCCGGGTGTTCCGGACCTTCAACGCGGCGGCCCCGCCGTTCCGGGCGGCGGCCGACTCCGTGAAGGACCGCAAGGGGGCCCCGTGACCGACCGGACGATCTCCGTCGACTACCTCGCGCGCGTCGAGGGCGAGGGCGCGCTCAAGGTCCGCATCCACGGGTGGAACGTCGAGGAGGTCGAGCTCAAGATCTTCGAGCCCCCGCGCTTCTTCGAGGCGTTCCTGCGGGGCCGAGGGTACGCCGAAGCCCCGGACATCACCGCGCGGATCTGCGGCATCTGCCCGGTCGCCTACCAGATGAGCTCGTGCCACGCGATGGAGCAGGCCCTCGGCATCTCGGTCGGCGGTCAATTGAGGGAACTTCGCCGCCTGCTCTACTGCGGGGAGTGGATCGAGAGCCACGCCCTGCACATCTACCTGCTTCATGCGCCCGACTTCCTGGGCTACCCGGACGCGATCCGGCTGGCGAAGGACCACCCGCTCGCCGTCAAGAAGGGACTCCAGCTCAAGAAGACCGGCAACGCGCTCATGTCGATCCTCGGGGGTCGGGAGATCCACCCGATCAACGTGCGGGTGGGCGGGTTCTACCGGGTCCCCTCGAAGGAGGAGCTCCTTTCCTTCCGGCCCCAGGTCGAGGCGGCGCTCGAGCTCGCCGAGGAGACCGTCCATTTCGCGAACACGTTCAAGTTCCCGGACGTCCGCGAGGACTACGACTTTGTCGCCCTGCGGCACCCGAGCGAGTATCCGTTGAACGAGGGGGACGTCGTCTCGAGCACCGGGCTCGAGGTCCCGGCGAGCCGCTTCGAGGAGGAGTTCCAGGAACTCCACGTACGGCACTCCAACGCCCTGCACTCCGTCCGCAAGGGCGGCGGCTCCTACCTCGTCGGCCCCCTCGCTCGCTACGCGCTCAATTCCGACCGGCTACCCCCCCGCGCGACGTCCCTCGCCCGGGAAGTCGACCTGACCCCGCCGGTCCGCAACCCGTACCGCAGCGTCCTCGTGCGCGCCGTGGAGGTCGTCTTCGCGTGCGAGGAAGCGCTCCGCATCATCGACCAGTACGAACCCCCCGAGTCCCCCTGGGTTTCCCCGCCGGAGCTGAAGGGGCCCTCGGAGGGGAGCGCGGTCACCGAGGCCCCCCGGGGCATCCTCTACCATCGCTACCGACTGAACGGCCAGGGACTCATCGAGGACGCCAAGATCGTCGCTCCGACCTCCCAGAACCAGAAGCGGATCGAGGACGACGTCCGGCACCTCGTGACCCGCTCGGTGCACCTGGACGATGAGACCCTCGGCTACGCGTGCGAACGCGCCATCCGCAACCACGACCCGTGCATCTCGTGCGCGACCCACTTCCTGAAGCTGGACGTGGTGCGGGACTAGCGGCCATGCCCCCCACCGCTCCCCCGGTCGCGGACGCGCGACCGGAGACCGTGCCGGTCGTGATCGGGTGCGGGAACGAGCACCGGCGGGACGATGCCTGCGGCCTGGCCGCCGCGCGTTTACTCCGGCCGGTCCTCGAAGGACGTGCGCGCGTGCTGGAGTGCGACGGCGAGGCGACGCGCCTCATCGACCTCTGGGACGGCCGGGGGCTGGTCGTGGTCGTCGACGCCCTGCAGTCCGGGAATCCGCCGGGCACCGTGCAACGCATCGAGGTCGGCACGGAACCGCTCCCCGCTCCGCTGGGAGCGACCTCGACCCACGGCCTCTCGCTAGCCCAGGGGGTGGCGCTCGGACGCTCGCTGGGGCGGTTCCCGAGGCGCCTGGTCATCTACGGGATCGAAGCCGGGGACCTCGAGATGGGGAGCGGGATGACCCCGGCCGTCTCGCGCGGGGTCGACGAGGTGGTCGCGCGGGTCGAGCTCGAACTCCGCGCCCCCCGGGAGCCACGCGCGCATGCATGAGCAGGCGATGTACCGCGACCTCCTGCGGAAGGTCACGGAAGTAGCCCGAGACGAGCGGGCCGGGCGGGTCACGCGGGTCCGGCTCTGGGTCGGCGCGCTCTCCCACCTCACCGAACCCCAGCTGCTGGCCCAGTGGCCCGACGTGACCCGAGGAACGGTGGCCGAGGGGGCGGCCCTCGAGGTGCAGGTCTCGAGCGACCCGGACGACCCAAGGGCCCAGAGCGTGGTGCTCACGAGCCTGGACGTTGGGGCCCCCATCCGTCCACCCGGGATGACGGGGGATTGATATGGCCCAGGGGGTTTGACCGGCCCGGCCATGTGTCTCACGGTACCCGGTCGCATCGTCCGTGTCGACACGAGCGACCCCGACGCCCCCGTGGCCCAGGTCGACTTCGGCGTGGCCGTCAAGCCGGTGAGCCTGATCTACACCCCGGAGGCGGGGGTCGGGAGTTTCGTGATCGTTCACGCCGGGTTCGCCACCCAGGTGATCCCGGAGTCCGAGGCTCTCGAGGCCATCGAGTACTCCCGCCAGCTGAGCGAGGTCGCCGCGCAGGAGGCGGCGTCGCGCGAGGCGGGCGAGGCCGTCCCGCTCCCGGAGGGGTGAGCGACCGGGGGGCATCCACCGGGAGGATCCAACCATGCAGGCAACCGAGCAGACCTCGAGCCGACTCGTCGGCCTCGGCGTGACCCTCGTCTTCGTCACCGCGCTGGTCAGCGGCGTCTCGACGTTCGTGAACTTCTACGCGGTGCAGGGGACCAACTCGGACGCGTTCGTCACCGTCCGGAACGTCGTGACCGCCGCCTTCCTCGTGCCGGTGGCTCTCGTCGGGGCCCGCACGTTCGGCTCTCGCTTGCGCCGCGTGGACTGGGGCCGGCTCGCCCTCATCGGTCTCATCGGTGGAGCGATCCCGTTCCTCCTCTTCTTCCGCGGGATCGAGCTCGCGACCCAGGCCGGCGGGGCCGCGACCGCCACGTTCGCCTACCGGACCCTGTTCATCATGGCGAGCGTCTTCGGCGTCGTGTTCCTCCGCGAGCGCTTTCAGTGGCGGGTCACGGTCGCGGCCGCGCTGATCCTCGGCGGGAACCTCCTCCTGCTCTCCCTCGTCTCCCCGCTCTGGACGAACGGCACGGCCTACGTCCTCGCGGCCACTGTTCTCTGGGCGGCGGAGTACACGCTCTCCCGGCGCGTGATGCGCGACGTCCCCTCGGGGACCGTGGCCCTCGGACGGATGGGGTTCGGGGCCTGCTTCCTCGTGGGGTACCTCGTGCTGACCTCCCAGGTGGGCTCGGTCGCGGCGTTCTCGGGAGCCCAGTGGGAGTGGCTCCTCATCAGCGCGGTCCTCCTGACCGCGTTCGTCGGGGTCTGGTACGCCGGCCTCCAGCGGGTCGAGGTCGGGGTCGCCACCTCGGTGCTCGTGCTCGGGTTCCCGATCACCTTCCTGCTCAGCATCACCCTGCAGGGGAGCGCCTTCACGTTCGCCCAGCTCGCCGGCGCGGCCGTGGTGGTGGCGGGCGTCGTCCTGGCCGTCGGCCGCTCCCAGTTCCGGGCGACCTGGCAGTACTTGACCAGCGCGACCCTCACCCGGCCGACCGCCTGACCGGGCATGGACGGCGTAGCGCTCGGCGCCCGGTTCAGCATCGCCACGAACCGGCTCCAGTACTGCGGACCGGACGGCGCGGAGACGGCCCTCTACCGGGCCATCACCGAAGGCACGGACCTCCCGGCGGCCCGCCGGGCCCTGAGCCGGTTCGAGGCGCTGGTGCCGTACCTCGAGACGATCGGCCGCAAGCACCAGCTGGACCCGTTCGACGAGCGGGTCGTGGAGGCCTACTGGCTCGGGAACGACCTGCTTGACTCCTTCGAGCGGAGCGATTTCCTCGGCCTGCTGGACCGGCTCGTTCGCCGGGGCCTTCCTCGCTCCCTGGCCACCCGGCTCGCCCAGCACCTGCCCGGCCGCCCGATCCCGCACCACATGTTCCACGTCGGGTTCGTGGGGGTGGGGAACGTCACGGGCCACGTCCCGACCACGCTCGCCAACATGGAATCGTGCCGCCCGGCGTGGGCGACGGTCGTCGCGCTCGACTCGTCGTCCGTCACGGTCGAGTCCCCGGCCCTCCGCGTGGAACGGGGACGCCTGAGCCTCTCGGGGACCAGGACGGAGGCCCTTCCCTACGACCCGAAGGTGATCCCGGACCTGAAGGTCGGCGAGCCGGTCGTCGTCCACTGGCGTACTCTCGCCCTCCGAGCCGCGGCGCACCAGCTCGCCGCGCTCCGTCGATACACGGAGCTCAGCCTGGCGGCGGCGAACGAGGCGCTCCCCGCGCTCGGCGTCTTCGGACCGCCGGCCCCCTCCGGGACCGGGTGAGCCGACGCCCCCGGTGAGGGCGCCGAGCGATCAGCGACCCGCTCTCGGAGCGGGGGAGCGGATCAGGGCCCGGACCAGGTCCGTGCGCGTGACGACCCCGACGAGCCGGCGGTCCTCCACGACGGGGAGGCGGTTGATCGAGTTGTCCCGCATCACCTCGGCAGCGAACTCGAGCGGGGCATCCGGGCGGATGACGAACGGGGGGCTCGACATGACCTCCTTGACCCGGGTCCGCTCGAGCTCGGTCCGCATCTTCTGCAGGGTGACCGCGGGCTGGCTGGTCATCTCGATCATGAGGACGTCGAGCAGCCCTTGGATCTCCGGGAACAGCGACGAGCCGGCGACGATCCGCGCGACGTCCTTCTGACTCAGCACCCCCACGACCGCTCCCTCGGCGTCGATCACGGGGAGTCCCGAGACGTTGTGGGTCCGCATCAACATCACCGCATCGAGCAGGGTCCCCTCGGTCCCGATCAGGATCGCGGGGGAGCTGACTACGTCCCCGACCCGCACGTTGTAGGCCAGCGGGAGGTCGACCTTCCTCGGAGGGGCCGGCGAGCGGCGCGGGGCCCGACGGCGGCGAGCGGACGGTTTCCGTGCGGCTTTCCTTCGGGCGGCCATGGTTCGGGGCACGGCCCGGACGCCTATCAACCTCGCGCCCAGCCCGACCTACCGCTCGGGACCGGCTGCCGTCCAGCGACGGCCCCGGGCCCGCTCCGAGCTCCTCCGCGGGTCAACCTTACTTGACGGGTGACCTAAGGCCCGGGGAATCCCAATGAAGAGCATGCCTCCCGAGAATGCGATGACGGTCACGCCCCCGGGCCCGGTCGGCCTTCTCCGGGCGGTTTCGGACGAGCTCCAGCGCGAGGACCAGCGGCTCCTCTACCCGCTGATGACCCGCATGAACGAGGTCGCGGAAGCACTCGGACAGGGACTGGCGGTCGACCCGGACTACATCGACGAAGGGCTCCGCCTGTGGAGCCGGTACGTCAACGAGGTGCACCTGCATCGGGTCGAGCGGCTCTACGGGGTCTTCCAGGACATCCTCCAGCTTCCGGCGGCCGCGGGCGAAGCGACTCACCGACGGGGTTCCCGCTTCCGGGCCGAGAAGAAGCCGGCGGCTCGCGAGGAGACGAGTCTCGACAAGTACAACGAGATCCGCGGGACCCAGGTTCGGATGGCCGAGCGTCTTCTGGCGTTGAAGGGGTTGGCCGAGGGATACCGCCGGGGGGAATACTACTCCCCGCAGATGCTCGCCTCCCTCCTGCGCAGCGGCGCCTTCTCCGACCGGGCCTGGGGGAAGTACGAGGAGGAGTTCGTCCAGAAGTACCTCAACGAGCGGGTCTCGGCGGAGGAGGAGGCGCGGCTCCGCAAGGAGGTCGCGGCCGCCGACGAGATCCGCGGCCGGGTCGAGACCGAGGTTCGGAAGTTCCTCGGCGGCCCGATCCCCCAGCGGAAGCTCCCGGGCTGAGCGGCTGCCCTCCTCCCGACGGCCGCGGCGTCGAGCTCGTACGGGCTCGGGGCTACTCCCGGGTGTACCTCGGGTACGTCGGGGTCCACTGGGTGGCGAGGATCCTCGCGCGGAGCTCCTCCGGGAGGGTCGGGGGGGCGACCCCCTCGCGCTGGGCGGCCAGTCCCACGGAGACGCCGATCTCGACCGCGACGGACCGGAGGTCGTGGACGAGCGGAAGGAGCGGGGCCTCCGGGTCCTTGGTGGCCGGCGCGTGCTCTCCGAGGGTCTTGGCCGCGGCCAGGATCATCCCGTCGGTCACCCGACGGGCCCGGCTGGCGATCACGCCGAGGCCAAGGGCCGGGAAGACGTAGACGTTGTTGCACTGGGCGATGTGGTAGGTCCGGTTCCCGAAGTACACCGGCGGGAACGGCGAGCCGGTCGCGATGAGCGCATGGCCCTCCGTCCACGACACGAGGTCCTCCGGGCGCGCCTCGGAGCGGGCCGTGGGGTTCGAGAGCGGGAGGATGATGGGTCGCTGGACATGACTGGCCATGTCGCGGACGATCGCCTGGGTGAACGAGCCGCCCAGGGTCGAGAGCCCGATGAGGATCGTCGGGTGGACCTCGTGCACGACCTCGGCCAGACCGATCAGGTCCCCCGCTCCCCGCGGCCAGTCCGCGACGGCCTCGGACGGCTGGGCGTAGACGCGCTGCGCGTCGTTGAGGTCGGTGCGTCCGGTGTGGAGGAGACCTTTCGAGTTGAGCAGCCAGAACCGCCGCCGGGCCTCCTCGTCGGGGAGCCCGTCGCCGACCATGGCGGTCCGGAGGTAGTCGGCGACCCCGACCCCGGCCGAGCCGGCGCCGAGGATGACGACCGTCTGGTCCTTGAGGGCCCCGTGGGAGACGAGCACCGCGCCCCGGATCACGCCGAGCACGACCGCCGCGGTCCCCTGGATGTCGTCGTTGAACGTGAGCAACTGGTCCCGGTACCGCTCGAGGATCGGGCGAGCGTGGGCGGCGGCGAAGTCCTCCCACTGGAGGCAGGTGTTGGGGAGGACCTCCTTGACCGCCTCGACGAACCGTTCGATGAACTCGTAGTACTCCGGTCCCTTGACCCGCTCGTGCCTCCAGCCGAGGTACTCCGGGTCGCGCAGGCGCTGGGTGTTGTTCGTCCCGACGTCGAGCGCGATCGGCAGCGTCCGTTCGGGGCGGATCCCGCCGATCAGGGTGTAGAGCGAGAGCTTGCCGATCGGGATCCCGAGCCCCCCGGCGCCCTGGTCCCCGATCCCGAGGATGCGCTCGCCGTCGGTCACGACGATCACGTCGACCTCGGGGTTCGGGCGGTTCTGGAGCAGCTGGGGGATCTTGTCCCGCAGCGGGTAGGGTAGGAAGAGACCCCGGGGTCGGCGGTAGATGTGGCTGAACTCCTCGCACCCCAGGGCGACGACCGGCGTGTAGACCACCGGCATCATCTCCTCCATGTGGTCGAGGAGGAGTCGGTAGAACAGTACCTCGTTCGTGTCCTGGAGGGCCCGCAGGAAGATGTGGCGCTCGAGGTCGTCGTTCTTCCGCTGGAACGCCCGGTAGGCCCGACCGACCTGCTCCTTCAGCGACTCGACCTGGGGAGGCAGGAGCCCGTGGAGGTTGAGCGCGGTACGCTCCTCGTTGGTGAAGGCGGTCCCCTTGTTCAGGAGCGGGGTGTCGAGGAGGTCCATTCCCCGCAGGTGGGGCAACGGCAGCAGGCCCTCGTGGACGGGGGAGTACGAGGCGGCCATGCTAGGCCCCTCGCTTGGGCCCCCGACTACGGTCGAGCGGCATGGGCCTCGTCCACGTACGTGAGCCAGGAGGAGTACCGTTCCGAGCGGCCGTGGATGGCATCCTCGTACCGCTCCTGGAGTCGGCGCGTGATGGGGTAGTCGCCGGTGCCGATCGGCCGTCCGTCGACCTCACGGATCGGGGTGATCCCGGCCGCGGTCCCCGTGTAGAACAGCTCGTCGGCGGAGAACAGCTCCTCGCGAGTAAAGTCGGTCCGCTGGAAGACGAGGTGTTCGTCGGCCAGGAACCGGATGACCGCGTCCCGGGTCACTCCTCGGAGGATCCCGGAGCTCGCCGGCGGCGTGCTGACGACCCCCTTCTTGACCCGGAAGATGTTCTCGCCGGGACCCTCGGCCACCATCCCGGCGGCGTTGAGCAGGATGGCCTCGTCGTATCCGCCGCTGACCGCCTCCATCTTCGCGAGCGCCGAGTTGGCGTAGTTGGCCGCGCACTTGGCCTGCGGGGGAAGCGAGCGGGAGTCCATCCGCACCCAGCTCGACACCGTCGCCCGGACCCCGTGCTGGACGCCGGCCGCGCCGAGATAGGCGCCCCACTCCCACATCGCGACCGCGACCTGAACGGGACTCTTGGTCGGGTCGAGTCCCATCTCGCCATACCCCGAGAACGCGATCGGCCGGAGGTAGGCCTCGGGGATCTCGTTGGCCCGGACGAGGTCGATGCACGCCTGCTTGATGACGCGCACATCGTACGGCAAGGCCATGCGGTAGACCTTGGCGCTGTTCACGAAACGGTCGAGGTGCTCGTCCAGCCGGAAGATCGCCGAGCCGTGGGGAGTACGGTGGCATCGGATCCCTTCGAAGACCGCGTAGCCGTAGTGGAGCCCGTGGGTCAGTACGTGGACCTGGGCGGCGTCCCAGTCGACGAGCTTTCCGTCGAGCCAGATCTTCTTGAGGGCACGTATTCCCACCATAGCACTCCAGCATCGGGCGCTCGACATTAATCTGGCGCGTCAGGTCGAGTTGACTTGCCCTTAATCCATTCCAGGGACGCTCTCTCGACCGGCGACAGACGATGATCGAGATCCGGTTCCACGGTCGGGGAGGCCAGGGCGCGGTGATCGCCTCGGAGCTGCTTGCCCAGGCCGCGTTCCTGGACGGGCGAGAGCCCCAGAGCTTCCCGTTCTTCGGGGTCGAGCGGCGCGGTGCGCCCGTCACCGCCTTCGCCCGGATCGACGACCGGCCGATCCAGCTCCGTACCTCGATCGAGCACCCGGACATCGTGGTCGTGCTCGACCCGGGACTCCTCCGGACCACTCGGGTGACCGACGGCCTCAAGGAGGGCGGTCTCCTGCTCGTCAACTCCAAGCTTCCGCCCGGGGAGCTCGTCGCCCCCGCCTCGGTGCGGCGCGCCACGGTCGACGCGACCCGGATCGCTCTCGCCCACGACCTCGGCACCCCGTCGACCCCGATCGTCAACACCGCGGTCCTGGGCGCGCTCGCCAAGGCGGCCGGCGTGGTCAGCCTCGAGGCGCTCCAGCGCGCCATCGACCAGTTCGTCCCGGGCCACCGCGACGACAATCGGAAGGCCAGCTCCGACGGCTTCGAGTCGGTACGCCTCGCCCCTCCGATGGAGCACGGCGCCCCGGTCCCGCCCCATCACCCGACCCCCCTGATCACCCTCCCGGACGGCCCGCTCGCCAGCGAGCCGAGCAGCGCCCTCCACACCGCCGCCTGGCGAACCCTCACTCCGGTCATCCACCTCGAGAAGTGCACCCGGTGCAACTTCTGCTGGAAGTTCTGCCCGGACGACGCCATCGAGTTCGACACGAACGGATTCCCGGTGGTCCGCCTCGACTACTGCAAGGGATGCGGGATCTGCGCCGAGGAGTGCCCACCCCGGACGATCGAGATGGTCGCGGAGGGCTAGGGGGAGGAAGATGACGCGGTTGGTGATGTCGGGGGCCTACGCCCAATCTTACGCCGCCCTGCTCGCGAAGGTCCAGGTCGTCTCGGCCTACCCGATCACGCCCCAGACGAGCATCGTGGAGAAGCTGGCCGACTTTGTCGCGACGGGGAAGCTGAAGGCCGAGTACATCAAGGTCGAGTCGGAGCACAGCGCCCTCCAGGTGTGCGTGAGCGCGGCCGGGCTCGGAGCTCGGACGTACACGGCGACCTCGAGCCAGGGCCTGCTGCTGATGCACGAGCTCCTCCACTGGGCCTCGGGGATGCGGGCGCCGATCGTGATGGGCGTCGTCAACCGGGCCGTGGCCCCCCCGTGGAACATCGGGGCCGACCACACGGACACGATGTCGCAGCGGGACACGGGGTGGGTCCAGATCTACGCCGAGAGCAACCAGGAGGTCCTCGACACCGTGCTCCAGGCCTACCGGCTCGCCGAGGACCCGATGGTCCGCCTCCCCGTGATGGTCACGGAGGATGCGTTCTACCTCTCCCACACCGTCGAACCGGTGGACGTCCCCAGCGGGGAGGTCGTCGACCGGTTCCTCCCTCCGCGGGACGCGCGGGCCGTGCTGTTCCCCGGGGTCGCCTCGCGGCTCGGCTCGTTCACCGGCCCGGACCACTACGTCGAGTTCCGCCGGGAGGTCGCGCGGGCGATGGACAACGTCCCGGCGACGTTCGCCTCGGTCGAGGCGGAGTACGAGCGCCTGACGGGACGTTGCCACGGTGGGCCGCTGTCCACCTACCGCACCGAGGGCGCCGACGCGGTCCTCGTGACGATGGGCACCGCGGCCACGACCGCGCGCGGGGTCGTGGACGAGCTCCGGGCGGAGGGAAAGAAGGTCGGCCTTGCCAAGCTGCGGATGTTCCGGCCGTTCCCGACCCGAGCGGTCCGCGACCTCGCGTCGAGGGTCGACCGCCTTGGGGTCATGGACCGGTCCTACACGTTCGGGGCCTCCGGACCGGCGGCCACCGAGGTCACGGCCGCGCTCTACACGAGCCCGCACCACCCCACGGTCTCGGGGTTCCTCGCGGGGATCGGGGGCCGCGACGTGACCCCCGGGGAGGTCCGACGGATGTTCGGGGCCCTCCTCGCGGGCGAACCGACGGAGATCCGATGGATCGACCTCGAAGAACAACAGGAGTTGAAGATCGATGGCTAAGCTCACGATCCCCGCCCCGGAGCTGATGTACTCGGGCCACGCCGCGTGCCCCGGCTGCGGGGCCGCGCTCGCGATGCGCCTCGTGCTGAAGGGGCTCGGCCCCCGGACGGTCCTCTCCATCCCCGCCTGCTGCTGGACGGTCATCGCGACCCCCTACCCGACCAGCGCCCTCGGCGTCTCGGTCCTCGACAACCCGATCGAGGCGACGGGCGCCTCGCTCTCGGGCCTGCGGGCGGCGGCGGACGCGCTCGGGTACAAGGACCTCAACGTCGTCGGGTTTGCCGGGGACGGCGGCACCGCCGACATCGGGCTCCAGGCGCTGAGCGGGATGCTCGAGCGCCGGACCAACGCGATCTACGTGATGTACGACAACGAGGGGTACATGAACACCGGCGTGCAGCGCAGCGGGGCGACCCCGCAGGGGGCCTGGACCACGACGACCCCGGTCGAGGGGACCTCGCGCGGCAAGCCGGAGGGCAAGAAGGACATCATGGGGATCGTGCTCGCCCATCGACCGACGTACGCGGCGACGCTGAATCCGGCCTTCCCGGAGGACCTCCTTCGAAAGGTCGAGAAGGCGCGCGACCTCACCGGCCCGAGGTTCCTCCACACCTTCGCTCCCTGCCCGCCGGGATGGAAGTACTCTTCCGAGGAGTCGATCGAGCTCGGACGGCTGGCGACCGACGCGGGGATCTTCCCCCTCTTCGAGGTCGAGAACGGCCGCTACCGGATCACGCGGAAGGGGGGCGCGCTCAAGCCCGTGGACGAGTACGTCCGGGCCCAGGGCCGGTTCCGCCATTTCACCCCGGAGGATGTCCAGGCGCTCCAGACCGAGGTCCGCCTCGCCTGGGAGCACCTCCTCCGGATGGAGAAGGAAACCGCCTGAGACGGTCGGCGGGCGCGGGCGACGACCGCTCGCCTAGACCCGCCGCGGGTGCACGAGGTAGTGGTCGAACCACTTCCGCGACTCTACGGCGACGAATTCGAGCGTGCCGGGCTCCTCGAACAGGTGGGAGGCGCCGGGGAGCACGACCAGCCGCTTCGTACTGCGGAGATGGTGCATTGTCTCCTGATTGATCGCCCGGATCGTCGGGTCGTTCTCCCCGACCAGGATGAGCGTGGGGCAGTGCACGCGGCCCACCGCGGCCGCCGCGAGGTCCGTCCGGGCTCCTCGGAGCACGATCGCGGAGACGTGGGCGGCCTGCTCGGCGGCGGCGGCGAGCGCGACGGCGCCCCCCGTGCTCGCTCCGAAGTACCCCACCGGCCGGCCCTTGCCCCACGGCTGGGCCAGCAACCAGTCGGTCGCCTTCAGGAGCCGCTCGGTGAGCAGGGGAATGTTGAACCGGTACTCGGTCGTCTGAAGGTCGGTCTCCTCTTCCGACGGGGTCAGCAGGTCGAGCAGGAGCCCACCGACACCCGAGGCCTCGAGGACCTCGGCCACGTGGCGATTGCGCGGACTGGAGCGGCCGCTCCCGCTGCCGTGCGCGAAGATCACGGTGCCGCGCGACGGACCGGGTCGGTGGAGGTCGGCCTCCAGGACGTCGTCCCCGATCCGGATCCGCACCGCGCGGTCCTTCAGCCCGTGCGCGGCCGGGACTTCGTCGGGTGGCGCGCTCGACTCGGCGGCCCCGAGGTCAGCCGGTCGCATGGGTCCTCGGTCCAACCGTTACCGACGGACGATGGGTATGGCGAAGCATCCGGATGACCTCGTCGTCGGTCACCTGGGCGAAGTCATCGTACCACTGCCCCACCGCGACGAACGGCTCGGGCACGAGCAGGGCGACCACGTCGTCGGCGTGCTGGGAGATCGTCCACATCGCGGTCGGCGGGCAGACCCCGAGCGCGACCACGACCTTGCGGACCAGGGAAGAGCGCAGGGCCTGGATGGCGGCGAGCATGGTTCCGCCGGTGGCGACCCCGTCGTCCACGACGATGACGAGCCGGTCCTTGAGGGCGGTGCGCGGCTGGCCGCTGCGGTAGAGGCGGCAGCGCCGGTCGAGCTCTCGGGACTCCTCGGCGACCGCCGGCCGGAGGTAGGCGACCGTCGTGCCGGCTTCCCGGACCCGGGCCACGTCGAGGTACTGGTGGCCCCCCTCGACGACCGCCCCGAGCCCGTATTCCGGGTTGTCGGGGGATCCGATCTTCCGAACGATCAGCACGTCCATCGGGGCGTGGAGTCGCTGGGCGATCTCGTAGGCGATCGGGACCCCTCCGCGCGGCAGCGCGAGCACGAGTGGCTTGTCGGCCTGGTACTTGAGCAGCCGCTCGGCTAGCCTCCGCCCGGCCTCCCGACGATTCGGGAGCCGGGGAATCGCCCACGCCCCGGAATCCATGGCCCTACGAGCGTCCCAGCGCGCGCGGGAAGGTAAGTTCCATCGTCAAGTCCAATTCACGCGTCCCTTCGGGACCGGGACCGGTGCCCTCACGGGGTCCCTCCGCACCGTTCCATGCCCTCTGCCCGACGCATATACCCCCGGACGCCTAAGGACCGGGGCCGTGACGACCAGCCCGAGCGCCCCTCCGTTTCCGGGGGTCGACCCCTCTCCGGGCCTCTCCTGGAGCATCCCCGGACTGAAGGAGGACCCGACGATGTGCCTGCGCTGCCGGTCCGCCCAGCTCCTCTGCGGCAAGCCGGTCTGTCCGCTGCTCCTCCGGTACCATGCGTTCGAGCGGACCCTTCCGATGGTGCAGGGCACGGAGCTTTCCGGCTCCTCCCCACCCGCGGTCTTCGTCGGCCGGTTCGGCTACCCGAAGGTCTCCTTCGGCCCCCTCCTCAGCCCGGAGCACGGCTCCACCGAGATGCTCGACACGCCGGAAGAGTGGGTCGGGCGCTCCGTGGCCGAGGTCGTCGGTTTCCGCACCGGCCTCGTGCGAGGAACCAGCCCGATCCGGGTGACCGATGCCGAGAAACCGATCCCCCTCCTCGAGGAGCTCCAGTTGCTCGGGCTCTCCGCCGAGTCGGTCGAGAGCGAGACCCAGTTCCGTCGACCCCCCCGGGGCCACATCGCGCTCTCGGACACGGCCCCCCCGTTCGGGCCCTCGGCCCCGATCGAACGGCTCCGGCTCGACGTCCGGCGGCTGGACCCCCACCTCGACCGCCTCTCCTCCGATACGGCCGCGAACGCCCGCACCGCCGTCACGGAGCTCTACCAGCGAGGGGTCCGGGTGAGCCGGATCCAGCGGGCGTTCAGCATCGGGACCCTCGGCCGTCGGGGCCGACGCAAGCTCGTGCCGACCCGCTGGAGCATCACCGCGGTCGACGACGTCCTCTCCAAGCAGAACCTGGAGGTCATTCGGGACCTCCCCGAGCTCGGCGAGATCCGGGTCCACCGGCTGACCGCGCTCGACAACCGGTGGGTGATCGCCTTCCTCCCCGGGATCTGGCGCTACGAGTCGATCGAGACCTGGTACCCCGAGACCCTCTGGAACCCGAGCACGACCGAGGTTGTGATGATGGGAGACCACGAGGGCCACCAGGGCCGGACCACCTACGCCTCGATCGGCGGATGCTACTACGCGGCGCGCCTCGCGGTGTCGGAAGCGCTCCTGCGCCTGGGCCGGCAGGCCGCGGTGGTCGTCCTACGGGAGGTGCACCCGGGCGAGATCCTCCCGCTCGGGGTCTGGAACGTCCGGGAGCACGTCCGGGCCGCGCTCCAGCAGCCGGCCCAGCGACCCGCCTCCCTCGAGGAGCTGAACGGACTTCTTCGTGCGACCTTCGCCATCCCGCTCGAGCGCTGGCTCCGACAGAGCGCGGTACTCCACGAGGCCCGCACGCAACGACGCCTGGACGAGTGGGTGGGTTGCGCTGGCTAGTGCGTGAACGTCGCCCCGCACTTTCCGCAGAAGACATCCGTCGGAGCACGGGCCGCCCCGCACGACGGGCACGTGGAGGGAACGAGGGGCCGGCCGCACCCCCGGCAGAAGAGGTCGTTCGACAGGGTGGGGTGCCCGCAGTCCGGGCACCGGGTCGACCCGGCCACCGCCTCGGCCGTGCCGTTCGGGTCCGCCCCCGTCGTCAGGGAAGGGCCGGTCCCGACCCCCGGGGTCGGCGGGAGCGACTCGATGTGGCCGCCGAGCGCGCGGCGTCCCCGCAGGGCGAGCCGGAACGACTCGGAGTAGTCCTGCCGGTCGAAGGCCGCCTGCGACTGGTCTCGGAGGGACGACGCCTCGAGCGTCGGTCCGGCTTTCGCGGGGGCGGCGGCGACCTCCTGGCTCAGGAGCCCGAGGAGGAAGTGGGACTCGGCTCGGTTCTTCGGGAGCGCGGCGGGGGCGGGCGCGGCACCCGCTCCCCCGGCTGCCGGACCGCCCGCGCCGCTCCGCAACGGCCGGGCGGTCGGGCCCGGAGCCGTGGGCAGCGAGGCGTACCCGGCCTTTCCCCGCGCGTTCACGAGGGACTCGTGGGCCGACTGGGCGAGCTCGTAGGCGCGGGGGTAGTCGTGCAGGTCGAACGCCGCCTGCGACTGGGCGATCACGGTCTGCGCCGAGGAGATGTCGGTCCCGGTGCGTCCGAGGATGTCGGCCTCCCGTCGGGCCATGGCGAGCCGGTTGAACGCTCGGTCCTGCACGAGCTCCGGGCGGGCCTTGAGCTCGGTCACGAGCTGGTCGCGGCGGGCGCGCAGGCGCCGGGCGAGGTAGAGGAAGATCCCGATGATGAAGATGATCAGGATGACGATGATCACCAGGGCCGTCAGCTCCGTGCCCGTGAGTCCGAACGCCATCCGACCGTACCCCCACCCGCCGGGGGGCCGCCTCGAGGAAGATACTGCGTGGGCCCCCTATTTAGAGGGAGACACCCGCCCGCGAGGGGGGCGGGGCTTTGCCGAAGAGGTTCGGTCCCCGGACGAGGGACCGGGGGTCTAGAAGACCGACAGCTTTCCGGTGAGGAGGAGCTTCGGGATCGTGTCGACCCGCTCGAACCAGGAGTTGGCGACCGACTCGGCGGTCGTCTTGACCTGGGCGAGCTTGACGCCCTCCGCGGGAAGGATCTGCACGCTGGCGACCTGCGGCTCGTCCACGGGCTTGCCGATCTGGGAGAGGATGCGGACGTGGACCTCCTTGACGTTCCCGCCGGTCTCCTTGACGATGTCGGCGGCGATCAGGTTCCCGAGCAGGTTGTAGATCTTGCCGACGTGGTTCACCGGGTTCTTGCCGGCCGAGGCCTCGAGGCTCATCGGGCGGCACGGGGTGATGAGGCCGTTCGCCCGGTTCCCGCGCCCGACCGACCCGTCGTCCCCGGCCTCCATCGAGCAGCCGGTGACCGTGAGGTAGTAGCGGCCGAGCTCGGGGTCGTCGGCGGTGTTGACGTTGATCTCGACCTCCCGGTGCGTCAGTTTGGCGGCCTGGTCGGCCAGCTTCTGCTTGACCTCGTCGCAGACGCTCTGGTAGGCATCCCCGTCCCGGATCTCCCGGTCGACGAGGGCCGCCGCCACGGTCAGGCGGACCTTCTCGCCGTCGCGGAACCCCATGACCTTGACGTCCTCGCCGAGCGCGGGCATCTTCTTCTTGAGCTTGAGCGTGAGGAACCGCTCGCTCTCCAGCACGAGTCGCTCCGTGTCGGACAGCGGGGCGAACCCGACGCCGAAGGAGGTGTCGTTGGACAGCACGGTCTTCTGCTCGAAGACCCCGCGCAGGTCGACCGACCCCGACCCGATCTTGGAGTCGAACTCCACGTCGTGGTCGAGGTCGATGTGGGAGCAGACCGAGCCGACGTACTTCTTGGCCGCCTCGATCGCGGTCTCGTGGATCGGCAGGCGGTCCTGGTTCACCTCGGTCGTGGCGCGGCCGACCAGCAGCATGTAGATCGGCTTCGTGACCTTCCCCCCGCCGAACTTCGGCTCGGAGGCCCCCCCGACGACCTGGGTCTCGTCCGTGTTGTGGTGGAGGATCCTCCCGAACTCGTCCAGGTAGAGACGGCAGAGGGCCCGGCTGACGGACTCGGAGACCCCGTCCGCGATCGAATCGGGATGGCCCAGTCCCTTCCGCTCGACCAGTTCGACGGCTTGGTCTTCGATGTGAACGGTGCGCAGCGGCTCCACGTGGACATTTCGGGGCATGGGGACCTCGGGGTCGGCCGAGACGGGGGCGGGTTTAACCCTTGCGAGACGGGGGGGATGCAAACCGGATTCGCCCGGTGAAAGCGGGGCCGGCCGACCCCCTCGAATTCCTCCGGTCAGCCCTATAGGCACTGGGAGGAGTTACCGGAACGTGGAGATCCTCGGCTGCCTCCTTCCGGAGGACCGGCTCTACGACCTGGAGCACGACGTCTGGTGGTCGCCGGAAGGCCCGGAGGCCCGACTGGGGCTCTTGGGCACCCTCGCCGCCTTCGCCGGACCGTTCGTCTCGGCCTCCTTCCGCCCGGTGGAAGGGCCGGTCTCCCGGGGCCGGAGCGTCGCGACGGTCGAGAGCGCCCGCTACACCGGGGCCGTCCGCCTCCCCGTGGAGGCGGTCGTGGTCGAGCGGAACGAGGCCCTTCCCGGCCGTCCCCGCCTCCTGAACGACGCGCCGTATGGGGCAGGATGGGTCGTCCGGGTCCGACCGACCCACCCCGAGGAGGTCGAGCGCTACCTCGAGACCGCAGGGCAGGTCGCCGCCCGGCTCGAAGAGCGGATCCGGACCCAGAGGATCCGGTGCTGGCCCGCCCCCCCGGACCTCGAGCTCTACGAGATCGGGGTCGAGTGCTCGGCCGTCCTCACCGTCCTCAACGAAGAGCTCGCCCGCCGCCCCGCGGGCACCCACGTCCTGTTGGTCACCGACGACCCGACCAGCCCGATCGAGACCGTCCGATGGTCCGACCAGACGGGCCACCCGGTGCTGGCGCACCGCGTGGAGGGCAACCTCCACCAGTTCCTCGTCCGTAAGGAGGCCGAGCCCCGGCCGCGCCGACGACAGTCGGGGAATCTTCCCTAGTCCGGGCCCCGCCCGGGGACCCGGAGAGGGTGGGGAGGCGTGGGGGTCCGGCTCGCGCTAGGGTTTCTCGATCGGGGTCCGGACGAGGTTCCCCCACTCCGTCCACGAGCCGTCGTAGTTCCGGACGTCGGGGTATCCGAGGAGGTACTTCAGGACGAACCAGGTGTGGCTCGACCGCTCGCCGATCCGGCAGTAGGTGATCACCGGCGACCCCGGGGTGACTCCCTTGCCGCCGTAGATCGCCTCGAGCTCCTCGCGGGACTTGAACGTCCCGTCGTCCTTGACCGCCTGGGCCCAGGGGATGTTCTTCGCCCCGGGGATGTGGCCGCCGCGCTGGGCGTGCTCGGTCGGGTACTCGGGCGGCGCGGTGATCTCCCCGGAGAACTCCTTCGGGCCCCGCACGTCGACCAAGTGCAGCTTCGCCGCCTTGACCTGCGGGAGCGCCTTGCGGACGTCGTCGAGGTAGGCGCGCAGCTTGGCGTCCGGCGCGGAGGCGGTGAACTTCCCCGCGGCGTGGTGGGGGACCTCCTTGTTCAGCGGCCGGTCCTCCGCGATCCACTTCTTGCGGCCCCCGTTCAGGAGCTTGAGGTTCTTCGCGCCGTAGTAGGTGAAGACCCAGTAGGCGAAGGCGGCGAACCAGTTGTTGAAGTCCCCGTACAGGACGACCGTGGTGTCCGGATTGACCCCCGCGCGCTGGAACAGCTGCTGGAACGCCTCCTGCGAGAGGATGTCGCGGGCGACCGGGTCGTTGATGTCCTTCCGCCAGTCGAACAGGACCGAGCCCGGGATGTGTCCGAGGTCGTAGTTCGCGGCCGGGTCGTAGTCGACCTCGGCGACCCGGACCTTCGGGTCGTTCAGGTGGGCGGCCAGCCAGTCGTTCTCGACGAGGGTCTCGGGGTGTGCGTAATTCGCCATGGCCCTGCTCGCTCCCCTCGGGGCACCGACCCTTATACGGTGTGCGACCACCGCAATCAGCGGCGAACTGCGCTGTTCCAGCGCGGATTCGACCGAGATCTCCGAGATTTGGACGCGGGCTCCGCGTATTCAGCCGCGACGGCCGCGCTTCGGGAGGGCGGTGTCGGAGATCTCGATCGTCTCGGGGTCGAAGCCGAGCTTGGCGAGCTCGTCCCGGATCCGGGCGCGGTGGTCCCCTTGGAGGTAGACCTCGCCGTCGACCACCGAGCCGCCGGTGGCGAGCCGGTTCTTCAGCGTCCGGGTGGTCTCCTCGAGGTCGACGCCGGGAGGGAACCCCGAGATCACGGTCGCCGGCTTGTTGTAGCGGCGCGGTTCGGCTCGGACGCGGATGCGCGCGGTCTCTCGGTCGAGGGCCGACAGGATCTCATCGAACTCGTCGTTGGGCATCGTTAGCTTCTCAACATCCAGCCCCGGAACGGAGGAGTCGGGGACCGGGACGAGAAAGGAACCGGGCCGCCTGGCCCAGCGGGGACCCTAGGAGCGGCTCGTGTCGGGTAGGCACCGAGCGCTCTATGGCCCCACCCCGTATGAACGTTCCGAGCTCCGGGGCTCACAGTTCGCCCCATCGGTAGAGCCGGAGGCAGAGGACGACGCCCACCAGCGCCGAGGCGGAGAGGAGGGCGGCGTACAGGGCGAGCTGCCCCGGGGAGGCCGGGGTGATGCCGAGCGCCCCCTGCACGAGGAGGGCGGCGTACGTCGTGGGGAGGAAGCGGGCGGCCTCCTGCCAGACCGGCGGGAGGCGGGAGAGCGGGTAGTACAGCGGGGAGAGCATCCCGAGCAGGGTGAACGTCAGGTTGCCGACGGGCCAGATCTCCCGCTGCGTACGGACCCGGCTTGAAATCGCCATCCCGACCGACGAGAAGAGGATCCAGAGGGTGAACAGGCTGCCGAGGAGCGCCAGCGCGGCGAACCCGGTGAGCGGGTACCCCTCCTGGCCGCCCTTCCATGCGAGCAGGACCGTGAGGATCGCGAGCGCCGGGAGCATCGCGATGAGGTTCGAGAAGGCGATCCCGAACAGGTACCGTAGCCGCCCGAGCGGGCTCGCGACGAACATGTCCTGGAGCGAGCACTCGATCCGCCACGTGGCGCTGTCGCCGAGGACCCAGCTGCCGATGTTCTGCATCGTGAACAGCATCGCCCCGACGATCTCGAGGGGGAGGAGGGACGGGGGCGAGATCAGCGAGAGGAAGTAGAGGAAGATGAACGGCAGGAGGACCGGGGTGATCGTCACCGCCGGGTTGCGGCTGATCCAGCGCCACCCCACCACGGCGAAGGCCGGGAGAGCCCGCCCCTCCGTCGGGACGTTGGGGAACTCGGCCTCCACGGTCGCCATCTACGACCCCCGGACCGTGCGTCGCGCCCAGTAGACCGCGAAGAAGAAGGCGAAGGTCGTCTCGCCCGCGAGGCCAAGGAGCGCGAGCCACGTCTGTCCGGTGCTGAGCGCCGTGGCCCCTATCCGGGTCTGAATGAGCGCGGCGGCGGCGCTCGGGGGCATCAGGAGCGCCACCGGCTGGAGGTAGGCGGGGAAGAACCCGAACGGGTAGAAGACCGGGGGCAGCACGCCGAAGACGTTGAAGAACAGGCTCGCGTAGGCCCAGATCGCGCGGTTGTCCCGGAAGAACGTCGAGAAGATGTAGCCGATCGACGCGGCGAACAGCCAGACCACGGCCGCGAGCCCGAGGAGGGCGAGGCTGGTCTCGACCGTGAGGTGCGCCACGACCACCGCGAGGGTGCCGAGGAGGGCGACCGGCGGCAGGTAGACGACCAGGACCCCCGCGGCCATCCCGAGGAAGTACCCTTCCGGGCTCATCGGCCCGGCGAGGTAGAGGTCGTTGGCCTTGTGGTCGATCCGGATGTACGCGGCCTCGTTGAGGACCCGCTGGCCCAGGGTGAAGGTGGAGAAGAGGACCGAGCCGACCAGCGCGACCCCGATCAGCGCCGGGTTCAGGATGTAGACGAAGACGAGCAGGACCGTCTGGGTGACCATCGCGGTCGCCATCGCCAGCTCCTCGTGGGCCTGCACGAGGACCTCGGTCCAGAGGAAGGCGCCCGTGCCGCGGAACGCCCGGGCGCTCCCCTCGGTCGTCTCAATCCTCATCGATCTTCCGCCCGACCACCCGCAGGAACGCTTCCTCGAGCGAGACCGGCCCCACGGTCGGGGTGAGGTGGCTCTTCTCCGTGATCTCCATGACCTCCCGAAGCCGCTCGGGCGTGACGATCACCGTGAGGCCCTCCCCGTCGGTCACCACCTCCCCGAACGAACGGAACAGTTCGGCGCGTCCGGGGGCGGTCGGCAGGGAGACCTTGACCGTGCCACCGACCGAGCGCTTGAGGTCGTCCGCCGTCCCGCTGACGATGACCCGGCCCTGCTCGACGATGTACAGACGGTGGCTGAGCGCCTCGGCCTCGTCCAGGTAATGGGTCGTGAGCAGGATGGTCGACCCCTTGGCCGTCAGGTCACGCAGGGAGGCCCACACCTCGCGGCGGGCGAACGGGTCCATGCCGATCGTCGGCTCGTCCAGGAACAGGAGGGGCGCCTGGGTGGCGATGACCGTCGCCACCATCGTCCGTTGCCGCTGTCCGCCGGAGAGCGTGATCGCGAGCCGGTCGGCGACCTCGTTGAGCCCCATGCGGGTGAGCGCCTCCTCGGTCCGGCTCTGCGCCGTCTCGCGGCTCAGCCCCCGGGCCCGGAGGTAGGTGTAGACCTGCTCGCGGGGGCAGAGGTGGAAGAACGGCTTACCTTCCTGCGGGACGACTGCGATGTACGGTCGGGCCTTCTCGGGCGTCGAGTCGACGTCGTACCCGAAGACCCGGATCGACCCCGACGTCGGCCGCAGCAGGGTCGAGGCGATGCGGAGGAAGGTCGTCTTACCGGCCCCGTTGCGTCCGAGCAGGGCGACCCGCTCGCCGGGACGCACGTTCATCGAGACCCCGGCGAGGGCCTCGACCGCGGGGCCCCCCTTGACGGGGTAGACCTTGCGGAGGTTCTCGCTCCAGAGAGGCTCTGCGCTCATGAGGGCCGTAGCGGGAGCCTGCGGGCCCCCGGGACCCCGGGAACGAGAGGGGCAGATAACGGCGGCCGACTCGACAGGTCGCTCAGTGCCCGCAGCCGCAGCCGCCGCCGTTCTCCGCGTTGCTGCCGCACGAGCTGCAACCCCCCGCCAGGCCCGCGGCGTCGGGCTCGGGCAGGGTGGGATTCGTGATCTTGAAGCCGGACTCCTGGAGCCCCTCGACGTAGTCGATGACCGCACCGTCCACGAACTTCGTGCTGGTCGGGTCGACCAGGAGGCGGAAGCCGTCCCCGGCAATGACCTCGTCGTCGGAGCGGGGCTTGGCGAATGCCAGACCGAACTGGACGGCCGAGCCGCCGCCGCAACAGCCGCCGCCACCGGGCTGGGCGTACACCCGCACCCCGATCTCGGGGTTCTGTCCGCGGATGAGGGTCTTGACCTGCTGCGAGGCAGCCGGGCGAACTTCTACGTGGATCATCGTCGGGTTCTCGTTGCGACTAGCGCATCCTGGGGCATAAGTTCTGTGAAGCGCCGGAAGCGACAAAGTCGGCTGCTGAGCCTGATTCTCCGCCGCAGTGTCACGGTAGCGCACTGGGATACAAACGGGAGACCTCCGAACCCAGTGCCTCACCGGTCCGGGGGAGTTCCCCCTGAGTTGTCGTCCAGCGGGGGCTCCTCCGAGATGACGACCTCGGGGTGTTCACGGACTCCCGTGAACGCCTCGGGCAGCTCGGTGGACCGTAGGCCGGGGGCCCGGGCGAGGTCCACCGGTGCGAGGAACGGACGGCTCGCACGCCACGGGATCCGTGCGAACGTCTCCACGAGCCCCTGCGGGAGACCCATGGAGTGACCGATCCGCCGGACATCCTCCCGGGTCAGCTCCCCGACCCCGGCGAGCACAAAGAAGTACACCGTGAACCCGATGACCACCGCCGCGAGCAGCTCCGGGATCGTGCTGACGGGGAAGAGGTGGACGCGATTGAGGCCGGCGAGGGCCGAGAAGGCCACGGCCGCGCTGAAGGTGATGGTCACGATCGACCAGGGGTCGATGTGCACGCGGATCAGGGTCTCCATGAAGTAGGTGTTCAGCGCGAGCGCGGCCATCGAGGAGAGCAGGATCGCCACGGACCCGGCGACGATGCCGGGGTGGATCTGTACAATCCCCCACGGCGGCATCAGCACGGCGATCCCGACCAGGAGGACCCCGATCTGGGTGCTCGTGATGTACAGCTCCAGCCGCTGGCGCCCGATCGCGTTGATGCTCGACTGGATGATCTGGCTGAGCGCGAGCGGAAGCGCCCCGACCGCAAGGACCGCGAGCGAGACCGCACCGAGGCTCGCGTAGGTCCCGTTGCCGAACTCCGCGAGGAAGTTGGTCCGATAGACGACCAGCGCGACCACGCCGGGCACGAGCAGCATGGCCGCGTACCGGAGCGCCTGCCAAGTCCCGACGCGGATCCCCTCGTACCGCTCCTGTTTGTGGAGGCCGGCGAGGTACGGGAACAGCGGGGTGGTGATGGCCGCCGGTAGCGAGAGCACGAGGACCCGCCAGCCGTTGGCGACCAGGAAGACGGAGAATGCCTCTGCGCTCACTCCGACCTTGATCAGGAGAGGGACAGTGTTGGTGACCAGGTAGTTCAGCATCAGGCTCGCCATCAGCGGCCAGGCGAACCGGTACATCCGGATGGCTTCCACGAGCCGGAACGTCGACAGGTGCCGCGCGATCGCCGGGAGACTGTAGACCGTGGAGCAGGCCGCCCCGAAGACGTAGGCGAGCACGATCCCCTCGATCGACGGGGCCCGGAAGGCGACGTAGTAGAGCGCGAACAGGCGGGCGCACGCCTCGACCAGTGAGGGGTACTGGGCCTTCAGGGAGTTGCCTTGCCCGATGTACATCGCGTTGTAGACCGTCGAGACCGACCACAGGAGGGGCAGGAGCAGGGCGATCCCGAACGTCTCGAGCTCGACGCCCGGCGGGGCGAGCTGGCCGACCCCCAGCGAGAGGGGTGCGATGACGAAGAGGACCAGCCCGACCGCGCCGACCATCGCGGTCCGAACGACCAGGTACGTCCCGGTGTTGTCCTTCGCCGACTTGCCCCGAGCGAGGAAGTACGTGTAGGCCGTCCCGACCCGCAGGTCTCCGACGCCGTTGATTGAGGAGGCGATCAGCAGGAAGAACTGGGCCGTGCCGATGAGCGCGATCCCGCCGGGGAGGATGCCGACGAAGTGGTAGAGCAGGGTGCTCCCCGCGAGCCCGATGATCTGGACGAGGAGGCTGATCCCGAAGACCGCCCCCGAGCTGAGGGTGAGCGAGAAGGCCTGCTTCGGGACCTCGACCGGAGACGGGGCGGACGCCGGCACGGGACCCGATGACGCCAAGGAAACTCGGTCTCGAATGACGGTGGCCCCCTCTTATCCCCTCGGTCGGACCGCGCCGAGGCGAGGAATTACCGGCCGGTCGGCCCGACGGCCCACACGTGAGCGGAGAAGAGCTAGATCAGGGGATACGACCCACCCTGCGGCTGCTCAATGCCCTCACTCCGGGAAGGCGCCGCTCCGGTGAACTCGCTCGGGAACTGGTCGCTCGAGCAGGTCGACCCTCCCCTCGCGGGCCCGGGCGGAGGTGGGGAGGCAGGATCCCTCAGGCGAGGAGTGGTTCGGGTTCGCCGGCCAAGGGCTCGAAGATGTCGCCGACCAACCCAAAGAGGCGGTCACATTCGAGACATCCAAAGCACACCTCTCCCACGAAGCCGGGGTCCGTGCTCGCGTCGGAACGAAAGGCGCGGCTGCAGTGGGGTGCGTGATCGCAGATAGTGCACCGTGGGGTCTGTGGCAGAGCTGGGGCAGGCGTTGAAGGCGCCATCGAACCGGAGGCAGTCAGCTGGACTAAGATGTCTCCGTCAAGCAGTACTGACGGGACGCCCCGTCGGGATTCCCCCTTGGCCCGACCTCCGTCAGGGCGTGCGTCGTGCGGAAGGCGCCCCTTCGCAGTTACGGTTGAAGGACGAGTCCGTAGAGTGGTTGGAACCCCTGTGCGACGGTCGCGATCTCGCCCGGGGGTCTGCGAGAGTGACCCGAGGCACGTCAAACCGTCCGGGGTGGGCGCTGGAGGGTCCGGAGTGCCTCTCAACGAGAGGATGGAGCCCTAAAAGTTCCCAGGGCGCCCTCCGCGACGAAACTGGGTCGAGGCCGGGCTAGCGCTTCCGGGCGAGCCGCGCCCGCGCTCGAGAGCTCCCGCGGCGACGAGCGCCTCGCTTTGGGGCCGTCGACCTCTCCCACGGGAACGGAGCCTTCCTCCCGGAAGACCGCCGCTCGGCCGCGAAGACCGCCGGGCGCTTTTCGAGGAACGCCTGCATCCCTTCCCGTTGCCCGGGAGTCTCGAACAGGAGCTCCCACATCGTTCGCTCGTAGTCGAGGCCGGCGGTGCGGTTCGGGTCCACGGCCCGATTGATGAGGTACTTGGCCGCCGCGATCGCCTCGGCCGGCTTGCCCGCGAGCGTGGTCCCGAGGCCGATCGCGGTCGGGAGCAGGTCGGCCGCCGGGACCACTCGATCGAGGAAGCCGTCCTGTAGCGCTTGGGCGGCTCCGACCTTCTCCCCGGTCATGATCCAACGTCGGGCCCGGACGGGACCGATCCGGCGCGGCAACCGGGTCGACCCGCCCCACCCGGGGATCTCCCCGATGTTGATCTCGGGCTGCCCAAAGGAGGCGTCCTCGCTCGCGATGATGAAGTCGCAGGCCTGTACCATCTCGCACCCGCCGCCGACGCAGAACCCGCGAACGGCTGCGATCACAGGAAACGGCGCGTCCTCGAGGAGGTTGTACAGTGCCTGGCCCTTCGCCGAGTGGCGCGTCGCTTCCGCCCGCGACATCGAGACCATTTCGCGTACGCTCGCTCCCCCCGAGAACGCTCGGTCTCCCGAGCCGGTGATCACGAGGGCCCGGACCCGGGGGTCCTTCGCCAGCTCGACGACGCGCCGCTCCAGTTCGTCGAGCAGCGGGGTCGTGAGGACGTTCACCGGAGGGTTGTTCAGAGTGAGCAGGGCGACCGGTCCGTGCCAGTCGAGCAGGGTCAGCGGGGCGGAGGCGGCCGCCGAGACGGGCGAAACCGTGGAGGTGCCTTCGGGTGGGCCCCTTCCTGCGGCTGCCATGGCTCCCCTCACGGCCGAGCCCGTCGGGGCGACCCCGGTCGGGCTGCGCTGCGCGAGCGACGAGCACGCGGCGGACGACGGCCCTGCCGGGCGGCATCGTGGGCCAGCACCCAATCGGCGAAGTGGGGCCACAGTTCCTCGTGGGCCCGACGGCTCGTCGAGAGGCCGATGTGACCGGAGGGGTGCTCGAACCTCCGGACGTCTTTGGTCCCCAGGTGTGGAAGGACGCGCTCGGTGGACTCGGGCGGAACCAGGTTGTCCTTGAGCCCGACGATGGTTGCGACGGGCATGGTGATCCGGCGAAGGTCGACCACCTGGTCGTCCCCGTCGAGGGTCCACTCGCCCTTGACGAGCAGGTTTCGCTGATACCCCTTGTCGATGAACTCGGCGTAGGTCGGGCCGGCCATCGGGATGCCGTCCATGTTCCACAGCTCCATCCGCAGGAAGTTCTCGACGAAGGGCCGGTCGTCCAGCCGCTCGAGAAGGGTCTGAAACTTGAGGTAGTTCGTCCGCAGCGGGTCCAGAAGGGAGAAGGCCGAATTGAAGAAGTCGGGCGGGATCAGCCGATAGGTGCGGGCGATCTTCCACGCGTCGAACCCCGGTGCGTGGGCCCAGACGTTCAGGAAGCTCGACTGCGTATCGAAGTCGAGCGGGGCGGCCATGAGCGACAGCGTCTGTACGTTCTCCGGGTGGCGGGCTGTGTACATGGTGGAGAACGCCCCGCCCATGCAGTAGCCCAGGATGTGGATCTTGTCGACCCCGGCCTCGCGCTGCGTTGCGCGGACCGCGGCGTCGACGTACCCGTTGACGTAGTCGTGGATCCGGAGGTCCTGGTCGAGCACGTTCGGAGTCCCCCAGTCGATCAGGTACACGTCGAGCCCCCTGGCGAGAAGGTCCTCGACGACCGAGAGGCCGGGTTGGAGGTCCATGATGTACGACCGGTTGATGAGCGCGTAGACGCACAGGATGGGCGGGCGGCGGCTCGCCGATACGCCCGGTGGCTTGCGATAGTGGAGGACCCGCATCCGGCCCTGCCGGTACAGCACGTCGCTTGGGGTCTGTCCGACCTTCACGGCGGGAGGGAAGAGGGCGAGCTCCCAGGCCCGCCGCAACTTGACCGCGAAGTCGGCGAACCCCCGGAATCCGTCTAAATCGGGAGGAGCCTCGTCCGAGGCCGGGGAGCGCGACACGTTGGCTGCGACCATGCGCCCGCCCGGAGGACCCCCGGCACCTTAAAGCCCCGGCGAAAGCGCGAGGGTCCTAGGGCCGTTTCCGGTTGAGTCGGGAAACCTGCTCTGAGAGCTCGCGGACCGATTGGTTGAGCTCGCCGATCTCGCGTCGCGTGGGCAGGCCGGTGACCCGCCGGAAGAACTCGTCGGAGTCCTTCAGGTTCTTCTGGAGGTCGAGCGAGCTGTCGAGCGACTTTCCGAACGCGCTCACGAACGCCGGACTGGTGAAGTAGATCCGAGTGAGCTTCTGGAAGTTCTCCGTGAACTGCTTCGTCACCTCGTCCTGCGCCCGCACGAACTCGTCGAATCCCTTCTCCGGCTGCATCGCGTCCGCGAGCCGGCGCGTCAGGTCGACCGTCAGCCCCGACCAGAGCTTCTGGGCGAGCGCCATGACCTCCCGGTTCCGTTCGGCGAGCGTCGCGTCGGCCGGAAGGAACGGCTTTACCCATAACTCGAGGAGTTCCCGCTGCGGGGCGAGGCTCTTCTCCAACACCTCGCGGACCTGTTCTCCGACCTCGGCGGCCTGCCGGTTCCATTGATCGAAACGGGCCTGGACCGCCGGGGCCCCCGTCGGGGCGAGCTTGGGGCGCATGGCCTCCGACAGGGTCGAAGCCCATGCGTCGTAGCTCTTCCGCTGCTCTTCGCCGAAGCGGCGCAGGAAGTCCGTAACCGTCTCTCCGGTCTCCCGAGCGTACCGACTCCACAGGTCGAGTCCCTCCTCGATCGGGGTAGCCGTCGTTCCGAACGACGGAGCCCGGTCGGTGGACTCGTCGCGGGTCGGACGCTTGGTCCCCGGGCTGGTGCGCGCATGTCCCTGTCGCTTCGGCATCGTTTCTCCTACGGACGGGAACTCCTCAGCCGATCGACCGGCCTAGGTCGCGTGCTCCGGTCGCTTTTCGGTTGCCCCGCTGGCGGAACCCAGCATCTCCGTCCACTTCGGGATCGACCCGAAGAGAGGGAAGTCCTTCTGCATCCGGGCGAAGAACGCGAGCTGGGCCTCTCCCATCTCCGACAGCCGTTGGGTCGTGGCGAACGTCTGCTCCAGCATTTCCTTGCGGACGTTCTGAACCCACCCGAGGTACGTCTCGAACTCCTTGAGGTAGAGCTCTGTCGCCTGGTTCACCGCCTTCGTGACCTGGTCCCAACCCTCGTTCGTCTGCTTGGCCTCTCCTTTGTTCTCTTTCATACCTATCCTTCCGGTTCACCCTAGATGAATCCATCACTCGCGTCGGTCCGCTTCCGGCTCGCGCGGGAGCGCCGGCGGGTACCGACCGGTCCAGTGGCCCCCCGGGGGGAGCCCGGCAGTGCGACGAGAGGGGCTGAGGGGTTCTCCAGGTGCGACTTCACCCAACGGTCCACCTCGGCCGCGATGTCGGGGGCCGAGATTCCGAAGGCGTTTCGCACGAACGACCGGGTAGCCTCCCACGGCGTAGCGTAGATCTTCTGGAGGATCTCGTACCGCTCGTACGCTTGGCGCATCTGTTCCTCCACGGCCTGGGTAATCGAGTCCGGCGCCGCCCAACCGGTGGCGGAATCTGTGTGGGTGGCTCCGGGCAGGATGACCAACACCTCGCGCCCGGCGAACTCCGTCAGGCCACTCACCTGGCCGTTGGGCGATACCCTCCGACTGCCGATGATCTTGCCGTCCGACCCTAGCTCGATCCTCATGGTTTCCTGTAATTGACACAGCATAGCACAACATATATTTAAACAGATTGCTACCGGCTCGACCGGGTGGACCCAGACTTTGGGGCAGTACGATTGGCTGGCGCCCCTCCAAGGCGGGTCGCGAGGAGCACGTAGATCCGCCCTAACCCCGAATGGGAAGGGACCCGCTCTCGAGCGGAGGGGAAGCAGGGGATACCACCGGTTAGGGCCGGCCTCAACGCTATCTCCCAGTCAGAAGACGGCTCCGGGAAGATCGGTTCAGAAGCAATCCTAGGAACGGGGCAATAGGCGATGAACCACGCGACCGGTGGCGGGGCTGCGTTTGGTGGGAGACACGGTGAAACGACCCGGTCAGGGTCTGCGAGCGCACTCGTTCAGGACCCGGGTGAGTCGCTCCCTCCAGCCCGCGCCGAAGCTCGAGGCGATTTCGACCTGGTCGGCTAGCTCGGGCCGGTGGTGCACCCTGAGCCAGGAAGACAGCGCGGATAGAGCGGCCGGGTGTCGAGCGACCCGATCCGCAAAAGCGAGGGGAAGCTCCCCCGCCACAGCTCGCGCGGCCGACGCCTCCCGGAGGAGCTCGGAGAGGTGCTGCGACTTGAGAAAGTCATCGAGGGCGGTCGTAGTCTCTGAGACCGGGGGAACGTTTTCCGGGACTTAACTATCGTGGGCGCGGTGGAGTGTAGCCGCACGCCGTTCATGGCGGGTGCGCGAGTTCGATGGCACTTGCCTGCGAAGAGCGCACCGACCGAGTCCAAGCGGGCAGGGAGACCCGTCCGTTCGGAGGTCCACGATCCACCCTCGGCCGATTTCCGGTCCACCTCAAGGTTTTTGGACCGGGAGCTCGGCTTCCCAGCACCGAGCCTATGACCGACGAGATTGAGCGACCGCGATTCCGAGAGCACCTCCACGAGATGCGGGAGGCACTGGGTGGAATCGGCAAGGACGTCGAGCTGGATGTGGCCGACGCGCCCCACGTAGCCAAAGAAGGGGCGAAGAATGCGCTGGCGCGGGCTGCTGGGATTCGACGGGGAACGATCCATGAGTGGACCGAACCCGCATCCGAGGAACCAAAGTAGCCTCCTCCACCCCGCGCCCGTGGAAACGCTACCCGACCCCCCCCGACCAGTTGCCTCAGCCATCCCTGTGTCAAGGGCGGCAGGGCACACAAGTTTAGGGAAGAGAGCGCCGCGCTGTAGGTCAGTGGGAGCAGGAGATACCGCCCGCTGTTGGAGACATCCAACACCCTTTCTCCACGAGAAAGCTGCTCCGGAGCGGTAGGTTCCCCTACAACCCCAAGAGTTGCTTACGGGCAGCGCGCGGCGACGAACAATGGGAAGTGAAGCGGGCTGCACTTAGGGTACTTACGGGGCTGAGTTCTAGTTTTCTGGCATGTCGGCCGACAGGCACGCCGACTGGGCACGCAGGGGCTGGCAACAGCCCGTGTGGGTGCAACGGTCATCTTGGCGGCCCAAGGCCGGCAGCATCATTCAGCTCGCGGTTCTAGCAGCCGTACTTCTCGTCGCTCTGAGCCCGATTCTCGGGAGTCGGGGTCCGCCACCACGGGTCGCGGGTCATACCGGTCCCTGGGAGGCAGCGGCGGGGCCGCAGGGCGTTTCGGCCTCGGGATATCCTGTGCCGTCCAACCTGAGTTACTGCGGGCTCCTTGGTCCGAACCCCGGCTCGGCGCCTGGTCTGCCGGGGTACGATGCCAACGTTACCTTGCTCTGGAACGAACTCTGCGTCCAACAAGTGTTCTCGTCGTGGATCGATGCGTGGGGGGGACCCTTCTACCTGGCGTACCCTGACTCCGGGGCCAACCTATCGTACTGGGCGGCCCAGAACTTCTCCGCGGGGAGCTCGGGGTCCCCTCAGGGGCTCTACGCAGACTTTAACATCCTCTATCAGCCCGGGTGGTGCAACAACAACTCCGCGTACCGCTTCGGTGGCTGCAGCTACGAGGAGTATTGGACCGGCGATGTTTGGACCAATGTACTGAGCGGTCCGTACTTTCTCAATGCGAGCTGCGAGTGCAGTACAGTGGGACCCCCGCCGAACTCGGGATCGCCGCTCTCCCCGGGATTCCCCTACGGACCAGTACTGGGGTTTTCGCTCGCCGGCCTATTTGCCGTTGCAGTAGTGTTCTCCGTGCGGCGAAAGAGTTAGCTGATCGAAGCAGGGCATTGCCGCACACCTAGGTCGGTCGCGGCGCCGCGCGGACCTTATCAGCGACCCTCGCGGTCGAGGACGCGGCCGAGATGAGTGCGAGACAAGTCCACCCGAGGATCCACCGTCGACGGGGCGATCGCGTGACCGAGAGCCGATTGCGACTCGTTCCCATGAGCGAGGCGGAGTTTCGCGCTTCCCGGGACCGCGGCATAGCGCGACATGCCCAGGAGCAAGTGCACGCGGGGGTCTGGGCTTCGCAGCATGCCCAAGGAGAGAGCCGGCGCGACTTTGCCCAGCTTCTGCCCAAGGGGCGAGGGACCCCGAGCTACCGATTCTGCCGGGTCCTAGATTCGAGCACCGGGACTTCGGTGGGTGAAACCTGGTTCAGCGTGCGAATGAAGGGCGGGAGGGTCCAGTTCTGGGTCGACTGGATCTGGATCCGACCTTCCTCCCGGAGGAAGGGCTACGGAGGCGACCTCCTCCGGCTGCTTGAGGAGATGGCGAGAGCGAGAGGTGCCGGTCGTATCGGACTCCATGTCCTCGCGGGGAACACCGGGGCGATCGCCCTCTACTCGAAGCTCGGGTATCAAATGACCAGCCATCGGATGGCGAAGGAGTTGGAGTAGCCCCTCCGTGCGGGGGGCTTGGCCCCCATCCGCCATGCGGGCGGCCGATGGCCTGACCCCATTCCGGGCGCGAGCGGGCGTCCGTTGGGAAGGGGCACCCGAAAGCGGGGGGCGACCGTCTATCGAAAGACTTCGCGGCTCGAGAGGCAACTTACCCGAGGTCTCGCTCCATGAGAAGGTAGGGTCGAAGCCTTCCGGATGTCGCCAACTCCACGGTCCTTACGGGTCTGAACCCCAGCGACTCGTAGAAGGCCACCAAATACCGGTTGCCGGCGTGGCAATCCAAACGGACCCGAGTTCGTCCGGCGGCACGAGCCCTATCCACCACCCATTCCAGGGCCTTTCTGCCCAAGCCTTGGTGAGCAAACGCGCGACGGACGGCCAGTTTGTGGACGTAGCCGGCGATGGGAGGTTGGTCGCCCCAGAACGCGCGATCACTCCAGGAAAGGCAGAAGGTGGCAGCGATACGAGTTCCCACGTCGATGACATAGTTCTCGTCGCGCCGGATAGCATCGCGAACTTCTTCGGCGGGAAACGGGATCGGCCACCCCTCGAATCCCTCCCGACGCTTCGCGTACTCCGCAGCCTCGGTCAACAGGGTCGCGATCTCCGGAACATCCTGGTCGACCGCTGGTCGGAATCGTAGCGGCACGCCGCTCATCCGAATCACCCACGCAAACAGGGCTACTTGAGCGGTCAAGAGCGGATCGGACTCAGGTGTCTGGAACCGAGGGCGAGCGACTCATCCTTCCCAGCTTTGGCCTAATCCGCACCAGCGCAAGATGCCCCGGCGCACCACTCGCTGCTGGGTCGGATTCCGGGTGGTTGGTCGCGCGTCTCTCCGGTGCGCCCGCGGGACCGACTGCGGTCATCGGCGCTAAGAGAGGGAGCAGGGCTCGCGGCGGGCGGACCGAGCGGGACGCGAACCCGTGACCTCATCACGGCGACGCCCACGACCGCGAGCGCGGCGGATTCGTGCAGGGCTCGCGCGGAGGACCAGAGGACCTCGTTATGGGTGCGGGCAGCGACGACCCCGCGGCGGGGTCGGGCCCCAGCGAGGGCCGTTCCAAGTCGACGGATTGCGGGGCCTGAAGTAGTCGGTGTGCCTACCGAAGATGACATGCCGAAGAAGGGCGGGAAGAAGAAGAAGAAGCGATAGCGGCTGGGCTAGGCCGTTATCGGTTCTCGCCAAGGGGATTGCTTGCGCGGACCTCTCACCCCGCCCACGCGGGCGGGGGATGTCCGCGGATCCTCACCAGCGAAAGCTATCGCATCCTGTACCGGACCCAGGGGCTACCATTCGTGGTCAAAGCACGCGGGCTGGATCGGCGACGCAAGCGGGCGGACCGCGATGAGTGCGTCGACGATTCCCCCTCAACCGCCGGAAAGAGAGACCCGCTGGCAGTTTCGATGGGAGCAGGGGGATTTGAACCCCCATATGCGGGTCTCTCCGCGCGCTCCAGTCAATCGTCACGGGGGCGCGAAGCGCCCCTCCGCAGACCCGATTAACTCACAGAGGACCGGTCGGTCACCCTGACTGGAGCCCGCTGGTCTGCCAAGTTAGCCTATGCTCCCTCCGCCCTCCCCGGGAGACTCGGGAGAGATATCCTTTGTTGTGTAGACGGGGAACCGCTTCGGGGCGGCGGGAGCGGGGAGTCTTCTCGCTCGCAACCTTTATCTGAAAGACCATTTGTCCGGAGGCTCATGTCATTTAACGCGTCTCCGCCTCCTCGCTCGCCCTCGGCCGGTACTGTCTCGCTGGCCTGGGTCGCCGTCCTGCTGCTCGTCGGGGTGGGAGGGGCGGTGGCCGCGACGGCCGCCTACTACGCGCTGCAGCCCTCCTCGACCCCCGGCTCCATCCACCTTACCGACGACCTCGGCCGCTCGGTGACCGCGCCCTACGACCCCCAACGGGTCGTGGTCCTCGGCCCCAGCATCATGGACGTCATGTTCCGTCTCGGGCTGCGCAGCCACGTGGTCGGCGTTGACTGCTCCGCCGCGTTGGACGGGGGGCTGTCCGGGGACTACTCGGCCGACCAGATCGCGGAGTGGAACCTGAGCTCCTCGATGTGCGTGCAGTCGCTTCCCACCTTCGCCCCGTCGACGCTGGCGGCGCTCACTCCGCAGCTGGTACTCGCCGCCACGATCGTCGTGTCGGTCGGGGCGGTGCAGGAGATCTCGAACAACCTGCACATCCCCGTCGTCATGCTCCAGCCACCGACGCTCAGCGGGATCCTCGTGGACGACAACCTTGTGGGCGAGGTTTTCGGGGTGACCCCGGCCGCGAACGCCCTCAACGCCGGGCTCTCCGCCGAGCTCTACAACGCCACCAACTTCACCGCCTCCCAGTTCACGCTCCCGACCGTCCTGGTCACCTACTCCGTGGACGCCTCCGGCTACTGGACGTTCGGGCCCGGGACGTTCGGTACGTCGCTTATCGAGGTCGCGGGCGGTGCGAGCATCAGTGCGTCGGCCAGCACGCCGTACCCTGAGCTCTCGGCCTCGCAGGTCCTCGTCGACAACCCTCAGCGGATCGTCTACGGTACCGGCTACGGGCTCGATGAGAGCAGCTACGCGTCGGGCCCGGACTGGTCGATGCTGCCCGCGGTCCAGGCGGGCAACGTCACCGGAATCGATTCCAACTGGCTGACCGAGCCCGACCCGACGATGATCCTGGACGGGCTGCCGGCGTTGCAGAGCGCGCTGTACGGTGGCTCGACGTAACCTTCGGGCGGCGGCCGTGCCGAATCGACCTACCTCGACCGCACCTCGGCGGCGCTGGCTCCTGGGGCTCGGCCTTGTCGGGGGAGGGATCGTGCTCGTGTTCCTCTCGACCTTGATCGGCCTCCCCGACATCGCCCCCCGTCTGGGGTTCCAGATCCTCGCTCACCAGCTGTCGGGCGGCCGGCTCTTTCCGGCCGCGTGCGCGGGCACCGGCACCTCCCCGGGGGACTGTCCGAAGTACACGTTCCTCGTCTGGGACCTCTACCTCCCCGAGGTCCTCCTCGCGCTGACCGTAGGCGCGGCGCTCGGTCTCGCCGGCGGGGCCCTGCAGGGGGTCTTCCGGAACCCGCTCGCCGACCCCTTCCTCCTGGGGATCTCGAGCGGCGGGACCCTCGGGGCGGCCCTCCTCTACGTCTACCACATCGGGGAGGCCAGCGCCGACCTGTTCCTCCCGCTGTTCGCCTTCGTCGGGGCGGTGGGAACGGGGCTCGTCATCCTCGTGGTCGCGCGCGGTCGCTACGGCTCCGTCGAGACCCTCCTTTTGACGGGGGTCGCGCTCGCGAACCTCCTCTCGGCCGTCCTCTCCCTCGTCCTCCTCTACAACCTGGTCGGCAGCGAGCAGGTCACCTTCTGGCTCCTCGGCGGTCTGCAGCTAGCCGATTGGCAGGTCGACGGCATCGCCTTCGGCGCGGTCCTGGTGTTCGGAACCCTGCTGTGCCTCTACGGACGAGAGCTCAACCTGCTCCAGCTCGGCTCGGACGTCGCGCAGAGCGCCGGGGTCGATGCGCCCCGGGTCCGTCTTCGCGTCCTGCTGCTCTCCTCGCTCGTGACCGCCGTCGCGGTCGCCTTCACCGGGGTTATCGGGTTCGTGGGACTCGTCTCGCCGCACATCGTGCGCCGGCTGCTGGGAAGCGACTATCGCCTCGTGCTTCCGGGCGCCGCGCTGGTCGGGGCCCTCTTCCTGCTCTCCGCCAGCGACGTCTCGTACCTCGCGTTCCCCGGGTCCCTGCTCCCGCTCGGGATCTTCACCGCGTTCGCGGGGGTGCCGTTCTTCCTCTTCCTCCTGTACCGACAGCGCCGCACCACCACGATGGGGTCCGGATGACGGACGGGGTTCCCGCGGTGAACATCGCCCACGTCAGCGTGCGCTTCGGGGAGCGGGTCGCGCTCCACGCGGTCGACCTCCGGGTGGACCGGGGCGAGTTCGTGGCGCTCACCGGCCCCAACGGCTCCGGCAAGACCACGCTCCTTCGGACCCTGCTCGGATTCCAGGACCCGGACGAGGGGATTGTCGAGGTCTTTGGCCGCCGGGTCGAGGAGCTGTCGGTCCGAGACCGCGCACGACGCGTGGCGTGGGTTCCTCAGTCGGAGCCTCAGCGGGACGATGTCCCGTTACGGCAGTACGTTCTCTACGGCCGCTACCCCTTCCACGGCCCCCTCGACCGGGACTCCGAGGAGGATCGGGAGGTCGCGACGCGCGTCCTGAGCGAGGTCGGTCTATCCGACCGGGCGGACGACGGCGTCCTCTCGATCAGCGGAGGGGAGCGGCAGCGAGCGATCCTGGCGCGGGCCCTCGCCCAGGAAACTCCTCTCCTCCTGCTGGACGAGCCGACGACCCACCTCGACATCGCCCACCAGCTGGACCTGTTATCCCGGGTCCGGGCCTTGTCCCGGGACCGCGGGGTGACCGTGATTGCCGCCCTCCACGACCTCAACTTGGCCGCTCGCTACGCCGACCGAATCGTGGTGCTGTCGCGGGGACGCCGAGTGGCCGACGGGACCCCTCGTGGGGTCCTCTCGGAGGACCTGCTGGCCCGCGTCTGGGGGGTGGCGGCCGACCTCGCCGTGGACGCCCGGACGGGCCTTCCCTACCTCCTTCCTCGTCGCCTGATCGAGGAGAAACCCGCCGCGCCCGCCAGCCTCTCCCCCGGGCCGGTCCACGTGGTCGGGGGTGGAGGGTCCGCCGCCCCGATCCTCCGGTCGCTCACGGACGAGGGATACCGCGTGACGGCGGGAGCGTTGCACCTCCTGGACACGGACGCGGAGACCGCCGAGGCGCTCGGCGTGGTCGCGGCGGTCGAGGGCCCGTTCGCGCCGCTGAGCGACCTCACGCGGCAGCGCCACCGACTCCTGCTCGAGGAGGCGAAGGTCGTGGTGGTAGCCCCGTTCGCCGTCGGGCCATCGAACCTGGCCAATCTAGAGGACGTGCGCGCCTTCGTGCACCGTGTTCCGACGATCGTGATCGAGGCCCCCCGGGACGGTTCGCTCGACTTCACCGGAGGCCGGGCCACGGCGGCGCGGGAGGCGCTGCGGGCGGAGGGGGCGACGTTCGTCCCCGACGCGGTGGCGGCTCTCCTCGCGGTCCGGTCGGCGTTATCGACGCCGGGCCACCCGACGAGCCCTAGGGCGGCCGGCTCCCAGGGCTAGGAACTCGATCGGGGGAACGTCCGGCCCGGGGAACTGCTCGAACAGTCGGGGCAGGTCCCGGTCGGCGACCACCAGAGTACAGTCCAGCCCGAGACGGGTCGCCTCCAGGATCGCCGCGGCCACGCCGAAACGGATCAGGGGTCGCTTCGAGTTCGCACGGTGCAGGACATGGTAGGCCTCGAGGCCGGAGGCCAGCAAGAGTCCGGGAGGCGATCCGACGACCGCGCTCCGGACCTCGGGGAGGAGCCGGGGGTCGTGGACCCGCTCGGCCGGGAGCGCCACGACCCAGAGGCGTCCGTGAGGGAGCGGGACGATCCCCTCGAGCTCCCCGACGTCGACCAGCTCGCCGGTGCGCGCGCCGGAGTGCGCTCGCCCCCGGGACGCGGTTCCCGTCCCGGGCCGGGCGGTGAGGGTCCCTCCGACGATCTCGAGGGTCACCGGGTCCCCCGGTCGGATCGGGCCCGCGGCGACCGCACGGGTCGTTCGGACGATGTGCAACCGGTCGAGCCGCTCGGCCAGGTCATCCCGCACGCTCCCGAGCGCCGAATGCAACCAGTCGACCCCGCGGACCGTCGGGCGGTAGCGCCCGTCCCGGAGCTCGGCGAGCCCGCGGGCGCGCAGGCTCCGGAAGGAGTGCGAGACGGCCTGCACCGACAGGCCGAGGCGTTCGGCGATCGTCCGGAGCTGGTTCACCTCCCGGGTCTCGGCCTCGTAGAGGAAGAGGAGGTCGCTCACGGCGCCGAGCCGGCGGAGGGTGGAGAGTCCCCCGCGATGCAGGGACTTCGAGGGCGACCGGGGGGGCATCGCCGGCTCACATATCGGGAGGTACAAGAGCGCGCGGGCCGGAGAGTTGGGACGGCTCAGACGGCGGCGGCCGGGCGCCGGTCGGGCGCGGCGGCGTGCTCGCGCTTGATCTCGCGGATCCGGTCGCGGATGCGCGCCGCCTCCTCGAAGTCGAGGCGCTCGGCCGCGAGCCGCATCTCCTCCTCGAGGTTCGCGAGCAGCAAGGGCAGCTTCTCCTTCCACTTCTTCCCGAGGCCCGAGGTCGAGAGCTCTCCCGAGGGGGCTCCCTCCGCCGGCGCCAGCAGGGAGCGTACCTCCTTCTGCACGCTCTCGGGGACGATCCCGTGCACGCGGTTGTACTCGAGCTGGGCGTCGCGTCGGCGGCTCATCTCGTCGACCGCCCGCTTCATCGAGCCCGTGACCCGGTCGGCGTAGAGGACGACCATCCCCCGCTCGTTCCGGCTGGCGCGCCCCGCCGTCTGGACGATCGACGTCTCGCTGCGGAGGTACCCCTCCTTGTCGGCGTCGAGGATCGCGACGAAGCTCACCTCGGGGAGGTCGAGCCCCTCCCGCAGCAGGTTGATCCCGACGAGGATGTCGAACTGGCCGAGGCGGAGGTCGCGCAGCACCTCGACGCGCTTCAGGGTCTCGACCTCGGAGTGGAGGTAGCGAACCCGCAGGCCGAGCTTGCCGAGGTAGCTCGCGAGCTCCTCGCTGGTTCGCTTCGTGAGGGTGGTGACGAGCGCGCGGTCCTGCCGCTCGACGCAGGCCCGCAGCTCCCGGACCAGGTCCTCGATGTGTCCCTTGAGCGGGCGGACCTCGATCGGCGGGTCGACCAGGCCGGTGGGACGGATCACCTGCTCCACGATCCCCTTGGAGACCTTGCGCTCGAACGGGCCGGGGGTGGCCGACACGAAGACGGCCTGGGGGACGCGGGTGAGGAACTCGGGAAACGTCAGGGGGCGGTTGTCGCGGGCGGAGGGAAGCCGCCACCCGAACTCGACCAGGTTGTCCTTGCGGCTCCGGTCGCCCTTGTGCATCCCCTGGAGCTGCGGGATGGTCACGTGGGACTCGTCCAGAAAGACGAGCAGGTCGTTCGGGAAGAAGTCGAGGAGCGTGTACGGCGGCTCGCCGGCCTTGCGGCCGGCGAAGTACCGGGCGTAGTTCTCGACGCCGTTGCAGTAGCCGGTCTCGCGAAGCATCTCGAGGTCGTAGTTGACTCGGCCCCGCAGCCGCCGGGCCTCGACGACCTTCTCCTGCCGCATCAGCTCGGCGACCCGCTCGTCGCGCTCCTTCTCGATCTCGGAGAGGATGCCCCGCATCCGCTCGTCGACCGTCATGAAGTGGGTCGCCGGGAACACCGTCAACTGGTCGAGCTCGCGTCGCTCTTCCCGCGTGACAGGGTCGAGCTCCACGATCGCGGAGACCGTCCGGCCGTCGAGCACGATCCGGTGGACGGTCTCGCCGGCGCCCATGATGTCGATGGTCCCGCCCCGGACCTGGAACCGTCCCCGCTTGAGCTCGACGTCGTTGCGCTGGTACTTCATCCGGATCAGCTGTTCGAGCAGCTCCTGACGGCCGATCTCCTGGCCCAATCGCACCCCGACCACCGAGGAGCGGTAGTCCTCGGGCGAGCCGAGCCCGTAGATGCAGCTGACCGAGGCGACGATCAGGACGTCCCGGCGGGTGAGGAGGGCCTGGGTCGCGCGGTGCCGGAGGCGGTCAATCTCCTCGTTGATCGACATGTCCTTCTCCACGTACAGGTCGATCTGGGGCACGTAGGCCTCGGGCTGGTAGTAGTCGTAGTAGCTGACGAAGTACTCGACGGCGTTCCGCGGAAAGAGCGCGCGGAACTCGCTCACGAGCTGCGCCGCGAGGGTCTTGTTGGGACTCACGACCAGCGTCGGGCGCTGGAGCCGCTGCACGGCGTGCGCCATCGTGAAGGTCTTGCCGCTGCCCGTGACCCCGAGGAGGGTTACGTACTTCTCTCGGCGCCCGAGGCGGGCCACGATCTCGTCGATCGCCTTCGGCTGGTCCCCCTGGGGCACCATGTCCGTCTCGAGCTCGAACCGGCCCCCGAGGGTCGGCGCGACCGCCGGGGAGGTTGACTTCGGGCTCACGGGCCCTCCCGAGGGGCTCGTCGCGCCCCTCCGTAACCGACCGGGTCGATCGAAACCGGCGAGAAGCCGAGGTCCGCCACCTGGGTCAGTACCTCCGCCGACATCTCCGGCGTTGTGAGACGCAAGACCTCGTTCGGGTCGACCTCGATGCGCGCCGAGCCGGCCCGGACCCGAACCCGAACCCGCCGGAACCCCCGGTCGAGAAGAACCGACTCGGCGGCCTCGATGCGCGCCAGCAGCTCCGCGTCGATAGGATCCCCGTGCGCTACCCGGGAGGCGAGGCAGGCATCGGAAGGCTGCTCCGCGTTCGGAAGCCGGCGGGCCCGGGCCTCCCGCCGGACGTCCGCCTTCGTCCACCCTCCCCAGAGGAGAGGGTGCTCGAAGCCCGCCTCCTCCATCGCGCGCAACCCCGGCCGGTCGTCCGACAGGTCGTCCAGGTGCACCCCGTCCAGGTAGCGACGCACTCCGTGCGCCTCCCCGAACTCGCGCAGCCGGCCCCCCTCCACCGACCGACAGAAGTAGCATCGGTCGGCGGGGTTCGCCCGATACTCGGCGCGTTCGAGGGGGTTGGCCGCCACGAGGTGGTGGTCGATGCCGACCCGTCGGGCCACCTCCACGGCCCGGTCCACTTCCGCCCGGGAGACGGAGGGCCCGGTGAGCGTCACGGCCATCGCCTGGGCCCCAAGGGCCTCGAAGGCGAGGGCGGCGACCACTCCCGAGTCGACTCCCCCCGAGAGCGCGACGAGGGCGGCGCCACCGTGGCGGATCCGCTCGACGATCTCGGCCCCGGAGCGGGCCGAGCCGGGAGAAAGTGTCGGCGGGGCCATGGTTCTCATCTTACGCCGGGGGAGAGGGAAAACAGTATCTCTCGCTGCCCCCCCTCTGGGGCCCGGGGGCCGAGAATGCAGGCGGTGCGGGAGGGTAATCGATGGGTCCTGCGGCTCGACGACGGGCAGGACCTTTTCGACGCCCTGACGGAGTTCGCCGAACGCGAGCAGGTCAGGGCAGGAGCGGTCCTGTTCGGCATCGGGATGTTCCGCCGCGCCACGATCGGCTACTGGGACGGCCAGCAATACCAGCCCCACGAGCTCACGGTGCCGCACGAGGTCGTGGCGCTCCACGGCACGATCGCTCGCGCGGACGACCATCCGTCGATCCACCTCCATGCCGCCGCCGCCGGCCCGGACCACCGCCTGGTCGGCGGTCACCTCCTCCGAGCTACGGTCGGGATGCTCCAGGAGGTCGTCGTGGAAACCTTCCCGTCCCACACCTTCGGCCGGCCCTTGGTCGAGAGCCAGGGCCTCCGGATGCTCGACCTGGAGCCCGGGCCCCACCCCTGACCTCCGCCCGACACCCCTTTCCGCTCGACCCGGCTTGCGCCCGACCCCCTCATGACCGACCCCGCGGCGGCTCTCCTCCCCGGCATCGACGGACGCCTCGCGGAGGCGATGGCGCGACGCGGGATTCGGGAGCCTACCGAGATCCAGCGCCTGGCGCTGCCCCTGCTCGAAGGAGGGGCGGATGCGCTCCTCCTCTCACCGACCGGGACCGGGAAGACCGAGGCGGTCCTGTTGCCGCTCCTCTCGCGCCGCCTCGCCGACTCGACTCCCGCGGTCTCGATCCTCTACGTGACGCCGCTGCGGGCCCTAAACCGGGACCTCGAGCACCGCCTGGTCTCCCTCGTCGAAGAGGTCGGCCTCACCGCGGCGGTGCGACACGGGGACACGACCGCGTCGGCCCGCCTCGCCCAGTCGCGCCACCCTCCGGACCTGTTGCTCACGACCCCCGAGACGCTGCAGGTGCTGTTGGTCGGCCGCAAGCTGCGCGAGTCGCTGCGGAACGTCCGCACGGTCGTCGTGGACGAGATCCACGAGCTGGTCGGTTCGGACCGGGGAGCGCAGCTCGGTCTCACCCTCGAGCGGTTGGACGAGCTCGCGGGACGCAAGGTCCGGCGGATCGGCCTCTCGGCGACGGTCGGCAACCCCGCCGACGTCGCCCGGTTCCTCTCGCCCGAGCCGCGGGCGGTGGAGGTCCGTTCGGCGGTCCAGCGTCGGCTGCTGGAGCTCTCCGCACGTCGCCCGAGCGAGAGCTATCCTCCCCTCGACCCGGAGCTCCTTCGGGACCTGAAGGCCGACGCACCGCTGTTGGCGGCGCTGCGGGCCGTCGAAGAGGAGGTCCGGGCCCACGTGACGACCCTCATCTTCGTCAACACGCGGCCCACCGCCGAGGGGCTCGCGGCCCGCCTGAGCCGGCTCGCTCCCGACCTGTCGGTCGCGGTCCACCACGGCTCGCTCTCCCGGGAGATGCGGGAGGAGGCCGAGCGGGCGTTCCGCGAGGGACGGCTCCGCGCCCTGGTGGCCACCTCCTCGCTCGAGCTCGGGATCGACATCGGCAGCGTCGACCACGTGATCCAGTTCGGCTCTCCCCACCAGGTCGGCCGGCTCGTCCAGCGGGTCGGTCGCTCGGGCCACCGGCAGGACCGGGTCATCCACGGGACGGTCCTCGCGCTGGACGATGACGACCTGGAGGAGGCCGCCGTCCTCGCGCGACGCGCAGACGAGGGGTTGGTGGAGCCGGCGTCATGGCGCACTCGGAATCGGCTCGCCGCGGCCCAGCAGGTGATCGGGGCGCTCCGTGCCGAGGGCGCGGTCGCCCCGGCCCGGCTGGTCGAGGTGCTCGGTCGCGCCGCCGCGGCCAGGGACCTCTCCCGGAGCGACTGGGAGGCGCTCTTCGACTACCTCGTGGCCCTGCGGTTGGCCAAGCGCCTGGACGACGGACGGATCGCCCCCGGCCGCGGGACCCTCCCCCGGTTCTACGCGGCCCTCTCCCTCATCCCGGACGAGCGGACGTACCGCCTCCGCGACATCGCCACCCGGCGGCTCATCGGGACGCTGGACGAGCGGTTCGTGCTGACGCAGATCCTCGCGCAGCCCGAGGAGATCTTCCTGCTCCACGGGCGGACCTGGAAGGTGGTCGAGTACCGGGACGGCGAACTGCTGGTGGAGACCGTCCAGGAGATCGGTGCCGAACCGCGCTGGGCGGGGGAGGACCTCCCCGTCCCGTTCGACGTGGCCCAGGAGATCGGCCGGCTGCGCCGGGAGGGGGACCTCGAGGGATACCCCATCGGGCCGGTCGACCGGCACCGGCTCGCCGGCCGACGCGAGGCGGCTCTGGCCGCGGCCGGGCTTCCCACCGACCGCCGGGTCACGGTCACCGCCCGCGGGCGGGTCGTGGTCTACGGGGCCTGCTTCGGGACCCGGACGAACGAGACCCTGGCGCTTGCCGTCGCGGGCCTACTCACCGCGCGGCTCGGGGCTCGTACGGAGGTCGCCTCGGTCGAGCCGACGTGGTTCGTCCTGGAACTGCCGGTCGCGGTGGACGGACCGACCCTCGTCGACGCCTTCTCCGTCGACCCGGAGGCGCTCCTCCCGCTCGTCGAGCGCCTGGTCCCGAGCGGTCTCGACTACCGGTGGGTCTTCCTCGCCGTGGGGCGGAAGCTCGGGGTCATCCCCGCCTCCGCGGACCCTCGGGACCTCCGCACCCTGCAGCCGCTGCTCGAGCAGAGCCGGGTGAACCCGTTGGGGGAGGAGGTGCTCGATAAGACGCTCCACGACCGGTTCGACGTCGACCATGCGCGCGAGGTCCTCCGACGAGTCCGCGAGGGTTCCATCGAGGTCGTCGCGACCGCTCCGTCGGCCTTAACGGACGGTCCTCTCGAGCGACTGAGCTGGCGGGCGGTCTCGGACATCCCCCCGCCCACCCTCCTCAAAGCGGTGCGCGAGCGCCTCTCGAAGGAGCCGCTCGTCCTCGTGTGCCTGCGCTGCGGGTTCACACGCCAGACGACGCCCGCCCGGTACCAGGAGGAGGGAGGGAGCCGGTGCCTGCTGTGCCACGGCTCGCTCTCCGCCGTCCTCTCTCCCCGACGGGAGAAGGACATCGAGCGTCTGTTGAGGTACGCGAAGGCCAAGTGGCGACCCGCCGGTCACGCCCCGAAGCGCGGAGCCCGTCGGGAGCGGGCCCCGAGTCCCGAGCTGGAGGCGCTGGTCCGGGCCGGCTACACGTCCGCAGAGCTCGTGGCGCACTACGGAGACCGGGCACTCTACGCGCTCGCCGCCCGCGGCATCGGGCCCGAGACCGCCCGACGGCTCCTCGCGCGCCTCTACCGCGACGACGACGCCTTCTTCACGGAGATCCTCCGCGCCGAGCGGAGCTACGCGAAGACCCGGGCGTTCTGGGACTAGGTCCGGCCGAGGCGGCGGGCGACCCCCTCGACCACCGACCGGGGCGCGTCGGTCCGGATCCCTTCCGCACGGGCGTGCGTGGGCGCGGCCCGAAACCCCTCGGCCGCCAGGGCGGCGAGGAACGGTTTCCGTGCCGGGGGCGAGGAAAGCCCGAGGGCCCGAGCGAGCACGTTGGCCTCGTAGTAGAAGGGACGGTCGATCGTCGCCTCTCCGCGAAGACGTTCGAGGAAGGACGACGTCTCGCGCGGGCAGGCGGCGGTGGCCGGCACCTCCAAGGCGGATACGAGAGCCGGGGCGAAGAGCCCACCGAGCCACATCGGGCCGAACGGGCCCCCGGGGCCGAGGGAGGGTCCCTCCCAGGTCGCCGGGTCGATGGTCCCGACCGGATCGCCGCCCTCACCGGCATCCACCTCGACGACCTCGAGGTAGGCTCGAAGGTGGTGTCCGCGGCAGTAGGCCAGCAGCGGTCGGATCGTTCGGTGGGCCGCTCGGGCGGTCCGGGCCACTCGAGCGAGCAGGATCCGCAGTCCCCCCTCCGGGCCCAGCCGGCCCCGGACGGCCCTGGCGCCGTAGAGCCGTTCGGACGCTCCGGGTTGTACTCCCGCGAGGACCATCAGGTCCGTCGCGGTCACTGCCAGCACCCCCCCCGGACGCACGGCGGCAACGGCCGTCTCGAGCAGGGGCAGGGGAGACCCGTAGGGGTCCAGGTCGACGTAGTCGAACGGAGCCTCGGCCGGGGGCTCGTGGGCGTCCGCGGTCACCGCCCGGCATCCGGCGTACCCTCGAGCGTTCTCGGCGAGCACGAGCGCGGCGGTCGGGTTGGCCTCGGTGAGGAGCATCGAGCGGAACCCCCCGCTCTCGTGGAAGAGCCGGAGCCCGCGGACCCCGGTGGCGGCGAGCATGTCCCATCCCGAGGCCGAGGCGGCGGGGAATCGCGCCCGGGCGAACGCCACGGCGAGGTCGCGGTCGCCGGCCATCGCCGGGTTGTAGAACACCGGGGCGCGCGCGCGGGGACCGCGACCGGCGAGGACGACCGGGAGGCGGAGCTCGGTGCCGCCCTCCCGGGCGGCGGCTAGTGGGACCGCCCCGTGATCAAGTGGACGATCTTGAACGCGAGCAGGTTCTTGTTGATCGGCGTGACCTCGAGGAGCCGTAGTTCATCCCTCCGCCGAATGTCCTGGAGGAGCGGGTTGCGGGACTTCTTGTGGAGGGTCATGATGATCGACTTCTTCGCGTCCAGGGTCGCGACGACCGCCTGGGTGAACAGGTCGCTCTCGACCTCCATCTTGCCGACCTCGTCGATGACGATGACGTCGGCGTTCTCCCGTGCCTCGGCGAGAGCGCGGATCCCGAGGCCCTCCAGCGCCGTCAGGTTCACGCCGTAGCGACCGGAGCGGACCCGCGACTTGAGCGACTCGTGCGCGAAGACCTCGTGCTCCTTCGTCATCCAGTCGGTGATCTGGAAGCCGGTACGACGCTGCTTCTCGACGATCGGCTCGGTGACCATCCCCCCGACGTTGACCCCCTCCTCCTCGAGGAGGTGGATGATCCGCAGGAGGGTCTGGGTCTTTCCCGAGCCGGGGAGGCCGGTGATGCCGATCTTCACCGGTGCCGACAAGCGACGGGCCATTGACAAGAACTCCGAGGGCGAACTCATCTAGGGCCCGGGCGAATAAGAAACCATGCCGACCGTGCCTCACACTGGCACCCCGCCCCGACCCGCCGGTCCGGCGGGTCGGCCGGAGACCCCGTACTACCCGGCGCGCGCGGACACCCTCCTCCTGCTCCCGTTCGCCCGCGTTCCCACCGGCTCGACCTTCCTGGAGGTGGGAGCGGGCAACGGGGAGGTCGCGCTCGCGGCCGCCCGCTCGGGGGCGCGCGTGGTCGCGACCGACCTCAACCCCCACGCGCTCCGCGCCCTGGCGGCGCGAGCGCGCACGGAGCGTCTTCCCCTCGCGCTCGTCCGGACCGACCTCGCCCGAGGGCTCGGTCGGTTCGACCGCGCGGTGTTCAACCCGCCCTACCTCCCGACGCGACCGGAGGAACGGGACCCCGACCCCTGGCACAACCTCGCCCTGGACGGGGGAGCGGACGGGACGGCCGTGACCGCGCGGTGGGTCTCGGACCTGCCCAACCACCTCGTGCCGGGAGGCGAGGGGTTCCTGCTGACCTCGACGCAGCAGTCGCAGGCCTCCCTCAAGCGTCTGTGGAGCTCCTGGTGGGCCGGCGGTGGCCGGGCAGAGGTCGTCGCATCGCAGCCGCTCGAGGGGGAGCGGCTCGAGGTATGGCGCCTGATCGGCGCCCGAACGGAATCCGGGCCCGCTTAGGCCCGCGCTCGCGCGTGCTCGAGGACCGCCCCCAGGAAGGTCCGGCCGTCCCCGAACCCGACCGGCCCGCCGGTCCGTGTCCAGTCCGGAGCCTGGGCCCGGAAGAACGAGCGCTCGGGGTGGGGCATCAGACCGAAGACGTTCCCCTCCGGGTTGGTGAGACCGGCCACATCCCCCTCCGACCCGTTCGGGTTCCACGGATACACGGGCGGGCCTCCGTCGGGAGCGACCCAGCGGAAGAGGACCTGCCCGCTCGCGTCGAGCTCGCGCAGGCGCGCCGCGGAGTCCCCGCCGAGCACGAGCTTGCCCTCGGCGTGCGCCGAGGGGAAGAGGAACCGGGCCCCCTTCTCGAGGTGGGCGAGCGAGCCGAACACGCCGCCTTGCCAGGCGACGAACGTCGGACGGCACTCGAAGTGACCCGAGTCGTTCGTCATCAGGACCGCGTCCGGCCGTCGAAGGCGGCCCCCGCGCTCCCCCGGCAAAAGGCCGAGCTCGGTTAGGACCTGGAACCCGTTGCAGACCCCCGCGACGATGCGCCCGTCCCGGATGAACTCCTCGAGCTCGGGGCCGATCGACGCCCGCACGCGGGCGGCGAAGATGGCGCCGGCCCGGACGTAGTCCCCGGAGGAGAAGCCGCCGGGCACGAACAGGGTGGCGTAGTCCGAGAGCCGGCGGCGGTCCCGGGCGGGAACCTCCCGGCCTTCGAGCTGCTTGAGGTGGACGACCTCGGCCTCCGCCCCGAGGTGGTCGAGGGCGACGCGGAGCTCTTCGTCGCAGTTCGTACCCTCGATGGAGAGGATCGCTGCGCGCAGTTTCCGCCGGGCCACGCACGGAAATGGGGTCCGGAGCCTTAACCGTTCCCGGCGAGCGGGCCGCCTCCCGGCCCGAGGGGCGGGAGGAGCCAGTGCACCCGGAGCCGCTCGCCGGCCCGGACCGCACGTCGACCCGGAGGCAGCACCGCGAAGCCGCGCGCCCCCTTCATGCTCGAGATCGAGGCGGACCCGTGGTAGGTCGAGTAGGCGCGGCCGTCCCGCAGGACCAGCGGAACGACGGTCGCGAGCCCGGGGGTGGGGGCGAGGACACCCCGACCGAGTTGCACGGGGGCGTCGACCCACGGCGGGCCAGGGCGCCGGGCGATCTTCCGCAGTACCGGCAGGACCATCCAGAAGCTGTTCGCGAGGCACGAGGAGGGGTGGCCGGGGAGGCCGATCACGAGCTTCCGTCCCGCGACCGCGGCGAGGGTCGGTTTGCCGGGCCGGACCGCGATCCCGTGGAAGAGCAGGCGCCCCAGCCTCGGAAGGACGCGCGGAAGGTGGTCCCGCTCGCCGACCGAGCTGCCGCCCGTCGCGAGGACGAGATCGGAGCGGCGCATCGCGTCGCGGAGGGCGTTCTCGATCCGGCGCGGGTCGTCCGGAACCGGGGGGAAGATGCGCGGGATGCCGCCGGCCGCGGCGACGATCGCCGAGAGCGTGACATTGTTGCTCTCGTAGATCAAACCGGGACGGCTCCGGGCTCCGGGTACCAGCAGTTCGTTCCCGTTCGGGACGATCGAGACGATCGGTCGTGCGAAGCACGGGACCTTCGCTAACCCGCAGGCGGCCAGCGCGCCGAGCTCGGCCGGCGCAAGTTCATCGCCCTCGGCCACGAGAGGGGTGCCGACCGGAAAGTCATCCCCCGGCGGGGCGATGCGGTCGCCCGGACGGACCGGGTGTGGGACCAGGAGCGTGGTCCCCCGTCGACGGATGGCCTCGAAGATGGCCAGCCCGTCGGCGCCACGGGGCAGGGCGGCCCCGGTGGCGACCGCGACCGCCTCGCCCTTCCGCAGGGTCCGGGGAAAGTGGCCCTCGGCGAACACCTCCCCGACGACGCGCAGGCGGACCGGCCGGGAGCTTTGCGCCGAGAAGGTGTCGACGCTCCGGACCGCGTAGCCGTCCCACGTCGCGCGCGGGAACGAGGGGACGTTCCGCGGGGCCGAGACCGTCCGGGCGGCGATACGGCCGAACGCCTCGTGGACCGCGACCCGCTCGACCCGCTCGATCGGTCGGGCGACGGCAAGCAGTCGGCGCTGCGCCTCCCGCATCGGGAGCAGGTGGCCAAAGGCATGCATGTGCATCCGATCTCCCCCTACCGCTCTCCCTCGATCCACCGTGCCGCTGCTCGGGTCCCCGCCTCGAGGCAACCCCGAAGCGGTGCCCCCTCGAACCAGCCGGCATAAAAGCCTCCCCGGAACGCATCGCCCGCGCCGACGATCGTTCGGTGCCGGCGGGGCCGGTGCGCCGGGGCTCGCACGGTCCCCGCCCGAGAAAAGGCAGAGACACCGCCGGCGCCCTCGGTTCGGACGACCAGAGGGACGAGGGCCAGCAGGTCGTGGACGCGGCCAAGCCCCAGGAGTCGGAGCGCCCGCGCCACCTCGCTACGGTTCCCGAAGAAGACCTCCGAGCCCTGGAGCAGACGCCGAAGTTCCGGGCCGCGCCACTGATAATGGATCTCCTGCGCGGGGTCGGCGGCGACATGCAGGCCCCGCGCTCGGGCCTCGGTCATCAGCCGCAGGTGGATCGCTGGGGGCCCGGTGGTGAGGTGGAGCCACGAGTACTCGGTAAGGAAGGGCGGGACCCGGAACCCCCGAACGGGCCGGTCGCCCATCGGTCCCTGCTGGATCAGCGTGCGCTGCCGGCCGCGGGCATCCTCCACGATGAAGCACGTCGGCGTCGACTGGCCGGGAACGCGCTCCACCGCTCGAAGGTCGACCGCGGCCCGGCGAAGAGGGGCCTCGAGCTCGTCGGTGAACCCCTCCCCGACGCGGGCGTACAGGCCGCACGCCACCCCGTAGCGGCTCGCCACCAGAGCGACGTTCGCCGCCGTTCCTCCGAGCTCGGAGCGGTCCGCGAGGACCGGGACCGTCCGGTCCTCCTCCGGGAACTCCGCGACGCGCAGGAACCGGTCGACGTTGATGTGTCCGGCGACGAGGAGGTCGCGGGGCCGGTCGCGCGTCGGGTCCTCCATCGCGGCGGCGGGGACGAGCCGCGGGGGGCCTTAGCGGTTCGGGGCGGTCCGCGGGCTTGCCCTTAAACGGCGGCCGCCCTCTCGCGCCCAGGTCGATGCTCGTCGAAGGGGCAATCCTGGACCGGGACGGGCCTCGTCCGGCGGCGGTCCGCATCCGGGCCGGAGCGGTCGTGGAGGTCGGGCAGCGTGGTACTCTCCGACCCCATCCGGACGAGCACCGGCTGCGCGGCATCGTGATCCCCTCGCCCGTGAACTCGCACACGCATCTCGGCGACGCCGTCTCGGTCCGAGAGCCTCCCGACGGGCCCGTGGAGGACCTGGTCGGCGGGCCGCACGGGTACAAGTTCCGGCTCCTCGCCAGCAGCACCCGCGCTGCGAAGGTCAAGGCGGTCCGGGCGGCCCTCTCCCGGATGAACGAGGAAGGCATCGAAGCGGTCGTCGACTTCCGGGAGGAGGGCCTGGACGGGGTGCGCCTCCTCCGGCGGGCGGCGCGCAACCAGCCGGTCCGGGTCCTGATCCTGGGACGGCCGCTCGCCCGCCCGGTCGACCCGGCCGAGGTTGGGGAGATCCTCGCCGAGGCGGACGGGATCGGCCTGTCGAGCGCGCGCGACGAGACGGCCACGGCCCGGCGCAGCATCGCCCGCGCGTGCCGGGCGGCGGGGAAGCGGTTCGCCCTCCACGCGAGCGAGGCGGTTCGCGAGCGGCCCGAGACGTTCCTCGACCCGAAGCCGGACCTCTTGGTCCATCTCGCCAAGGCGACCGAGGAGGACCTGTTGGAGGTCGCCGCCGACCGGGTGACCGTGGCGGTCTGCCCGCGTTCCAACGCGCTGTTCGGACGGCAGCCCAACCTGGCGGGGATGGAGAGGGCGGGGGTCTCGCTGCTGCTCGGGACGGACAACGCGATGTTCCACGCCCCCTCGCTGTGGCGCGAGCTCGAGTTCGCCTACGTGGCGACCCGGCTCAAGGGGCGCCCGGTCTCGGCCGGCTACCTGGCCCGCGCCGCCCTCGTGGAGCCGTACCGGTGGCTCGGCACGCCCGAGGCGGCCTCGGTCGCGGTCGACGCGCCGTGCCGGCCCCTGGTGCTGCGCCTGCCCGCGGACGACCCGGAGTACCAGGTCGTGACCCGCACAGCCGAACATCTTATCCTCCGCCCGGTTCGCTCCCGCCGCACCGACCGGCCCCCATGAAGCACGACGAGCTGTACGCACTGCTCCGACGGCGGGGGGTCCTGTGGCCGTCGGCGGAGATCTACGGGGGCGCGCAAGGCCTCTACGACTACGGGCCGCTCGGGACGGCGCTCAAGCGGCGCCTGGAGGAGGCGTGGGCCGCCTGGTTCGTCGGACTGTCGCGCGACTACTACCTGGTCGAACCCGCCGAGATCCTCCCCGAGGCGGTCGTACGGGCCTCCGGCCACCTCGAGAACTTCACCGACCCCGAGGTCAGCTGCGAATCGTGCCACGCGGCGTTCCGGGCGGAGACGATCCTGGAGAAGGTGCGTCCGGAAGGGGTCGACGGCATGACGCCGGCCCAGATCGGGGAGGTCGTCCGGGCCCACCAGCTGAGGTGCCCGAACTGCGGCTCGGCCGAGCTGAGCGTGCCGGTCGCGTTCAACATGATGTTCGGTCTCAACTTCGGGGTGACGGGCAAGGAGCGCGTCTACCTCCGCCCGGAGACCGCGCAGGGGAGCTACCTGGCCTTCGCCCGCATGTGGGATGTCGGCCGTCACGCGCTCCCGCTCGGGATCGCCGTCATCGGCAAGGCCTACCGCAACGAGATCGCACCGCGCCAGGTGCTGTTCCGGATGCGGGCGTTCACGCAGGCGGAGCTCCAGGTCTTCTTCGACCCGGCGGGGTTCCCGGTCCCGTTCGAGCGGGTCCGGGAGGAACGCCTCCCTGTGCTGCGCGTCGCGCGGCGACAGAATGGCGAGGAGACCCCCGAGCTGGTGAGCGCCGACGCGCTGGTCCGGGCCGGTGACCTCCCCGAGTTCTACGTCTACCACCTCGTCCACATGCTCCGGTTCTATCGCGATGTGCTCGGTCACCCGCTCGAGCGCATCCGGCTCTTCGAGAAGTCCGAGACCGAGCGGGCGTTCTACAACAAGATCCAGTTCGACTTCGAGGTCCATCTCGAGAGCCTCGGGGGGTACAAGGAGCTGGGCGCCCTGCACTACCGCGGCGACTACGACCTCTCCCGTCACAGCCAGGGCTCCGGCAAGGACCTGTCGGTCCACCCCACCGGGCGGGCGCCGGTCCTTCCGCACGTCCTCGAGATGACGTTCGGGGTCGACCGGAACCTCTGGGCCCTCGCGGACCTCCACCTGACGAAGGAGGGGGAGCGGACCGTCTGGAAGCTTCCGCCCTTCCTCGCCCCGGTGGCGGTCGGGGTCTTCCCGCTCATCGCCAAGGAGCACGGACCGTTCGCCCTCCGCCTCGCGGACGAACTGGCCCGCTCCGGGCTCGCGGTCCAGTACGACGAGAGCAGCTCGATCGGCAAGCGCTACGCACGGATGGACGAGGCGGGCGCACCGTTCTGCGTCACGGTCGACAACGAGACCCTCGCCGAGGGACCCTCGCGGGGCACCGTCACGCTGCGCTCCCGGGACTCGAAGTCGCAGGAGCGGGTGGCCGCGACCGAGCTGACGGCACGCATCCTCCCGTCGCTCGCGCCTCCCCGACCGAGCCGGGCGTAGGATTCCCGCGCCATCGAGGGGGCGCTCACCCCGGCCCGCGGACGAGGGTTTCCGGCTGACGACAACCGCTATATCGCGAGGGCCGGTAACTTTGTTTCGATGGCGACCGGTGGCGCTCCCCCGCCCGAGACCCCGAGTCCCTCGACCCCTCTAGCCGCCCGTCACTCCCGATGGATGGGGATGCAGTACGCCGACATCACCAAGCTGCGCGAGATGGCGGCCCGGCACGACCGGGCCGCGGCGCGCGCTCAGCAGCGGGTCGCCCGCCTCAACACCCGGATCGAAAAGCTCCGGCACCAGGCGACCCTCCTGCGCGAGAAGAGCCAGAAGGTGCTGGCGGAGATCCCCGAGGTCGAGCAGGAGATGGCCCAGCACGACCGGAACATCAAGGCGGCCACCGGCGGCAAGCCCGGCGTGGCGGTGACGAGCGACGTCACGAGCCTGCACTACCGGGTACGGAAGCTCCAGCAGAAGGTCGTCGACAAGCAGCAGAAGGCGCGTCACCTCGAGCTGCGGGCGGCCCAGAAGACCCAGAAGACGGCCGAGCTGAAGGTCAAGGTCGATCGCTACACCGAAGCGGCCCGCCTCGAGGAGCAGGAGGCGGCGGCGTTCCGCCAACGGGCCGACCGGCTGCAGATGGTCACCGAGCAGGACGTGGCGTCGCACCTCGAGGCGACCGCGGTGCCCCCGAAGAGCCCCCCCGACGCGCCGGGCCCCCCGCCATGAAACTGATCGTCACGGTCGGGATGCCGGGCTCCGGGAAGGACGAGCTCCTCGAGATCGCCCGCTCGATCGGGCTCGCGACGCTCAAGATGGGGGACCTGGTCCGGGACGAGACCCGTCGCCGGGGCCTCCCGCTGACCAGCTCGAACGTGGGCCGGGTCGCCTCGGAGGAGCGGGACAAGCACGGGGGCGGCATCTGGGCGCAGCGGGCCCTCCCAAAGCTCACCGAGACGCGGATGCTGGTCGACGGCTGCCGCTCCGATACCGAGGTCACGGTCTTCCGCCACAACTTCGGCGACCTGTTCGTCCTCGGGATCTTCGCCTCCCCCGAGACCCGGTACGACCGCATGAGCGCGCGGGCCCGGAACGATGACGGACCTGGCTTGCAGGAGTTCTTCGACCGCGACCGCCGGGAGCTCAAGTGGGGGATCGGCAACGCCTTTGCCCTCGCCGACGGCATGCTGATCAACGAGGGCCCTCTCGATCAGTTCCGCAAGAACGCCCGGACCGAGCTCGAGCGGATCCTCGCCCGGAAGGACGACTGAGGGCTACCCCGGCGCGAGCCGGTCCGGTTCGGGAGCCTCGTAGAGGGCGCGCACGCGCTCGAACCGCTCCCGGTCCACGACGACCGTCAGACGCCCCAGGGCCGCCGCAAGACGTCGGGCATCCTGCACGAGATGGCGGTCCCGCGCAGCGGCGAACTCCCGCGACCCCCGGCCACCGGCCACCGTACGGTCCCACTCGAGGGCGTACTGGTCGGCGGTCGCCGGGGCGGGAGGGCTGCGGGAGACCCGCCGTTCGCGGACCGTGCGGCGCACAAGCTCGACGTAGCCGATGTGGTCCGTGAACATCGCGGCGGTGCGGTCCTCGCTCGGGTCGAGCCCCTCTACTTGGATCCCCCGCTCGTGGGCCCATCGCAGCACCTGGACGAACGCGGGGTTCGGCACCCGGACCTCCCCGAACCGGACGAGGCCGCGAACCTCGCTGCGCTCGGCGGTCGTGAGGGAGACCACCGGCTCGGCCGGGGCGAGGACGAAGTATTCTACGAGCGACTTCAGCTCCTCGGGGGAGGTCCCGAGCCCGACGGCGGCGGGAGGATGGGTCGCGAGCGCGTCGGATAGCGGGGCGAGCTCCGCGGCGAGTCCCCGCACCGCACCGAGCAGCCAGACCTCTCCGCCGCCGGGGAGCCGGGCCGAGATCACGATCCTTCGCGCTCCGACAGCTCTTCCAACAGCTCGTCCGGGTCGCGCTGGCGGCGCAGGTCCCGGACGTTGAGGATGGGAAGCCCTCCGATCGAGGTCCGATGGATCGTCTCGGCGACCACGAACATCGCGTGGCCCTCGGCGACGTGCGCCAGCCCGCGGAGTATCTCGGCCCGGTGCTGGGCCGTCCTCAGGCTCCCGACGCCGGTGAGGAGGATCTCCGGCGCGCGGGCGAACGCGTCGAACGGGGCCCGCACGGTCACGGTCACCTCGAGCCCGAGCCCGTCGAGCTGGTCCAGGACGCCGTCCCGCAGCGGGTCACCGGTCCGGGGGCGCGGACGATCGGGCGTCGGTCGCGCAGGGGCTTCCCTCTCCGTTCCGTCGACCCGAGACGCGGACGGGCGTGGTGCCGGGCGCGGGCCGTCGAACAGTCCGATCGGGGAGACGATCGGCTCCCCCAGGAACGCCTCGAGGCGCTCGACGATGTCGACCTCGGCCCCGGCGCCTTCCTCGTAGAGCTGGATCGCCCGACGGGAGACGCCGGCGACCGAAGCGAGCGCTCCCAGGGAGAGGGCGCGGGCATCCCTCAGCGCCCGGAGGCGGTCGCCGGCGACGCGCGCGAAGATGCCCCCGGGGCTCGCGTACAGGAACGGCGGCAGGCCCTTCTCGAGGTACTCCCCCAGCGTCTCCTCCGTCACGATCGGGACACCGTAGCGGGTGTAGACGACTCCCGCGTCGAGCTCCGCCGCACCGGAGGACTCCCCGACGATCAGAACCGTGGCCGGGAAGAGGTGCCCGAGCTCGAGGAGGCGGGCGGCCTCGTCGGCGCCGAGCGCGTCGATGTTCTTGAGGACCTTGATGAGGAAGAGGGTCGCGTCCCGCCGGCCCGCGAGGTCGAAGCTCGACGGCCGGACCCCGTGCGTGTCCGCTACGTAGAAGCCGGCACGCTCGAGCATCTCGCGGATCCGGTCGATCCGGCGCTGGCGCAATCGAGGCATCTTCCCCCAGTGCAATACGACTATCGCTCGTATAAAGCAGCGCGAGGTCGACTCTCTCGAACCGGAGGGCGACCCGGGCAGGGAACCCTCTTGCGGAGGGGCTGGTTGCGGCCCTCGTGCCTCCGCGCGTGCGCCCGGTGACGGGCACGCCGACCCTCCTGGTCGAGCCGGATCCCCCGGGGCCGCGCACCCTCCTCCTCGCCGACCTCCACCTCGGCCTCGGCGCGAGCCGGGAGCGACCGGGGGGACCGCCGGAAGCCGACGGACGGGGCTTGGCCGAGGCCCTTCGGGCGACCGCGGCGTCCGAGGGGGCACGACGCGTCGTGGTCGCGGGCGACGTGAAGCACCCGATCGTCGGAACCCCGGGGCCGTTGCGCGCGGTGGTGTTCGACTTCTTCTCCGACCTCCTCTCCGCCGGCCTCGAGGCGGAGGTCGTGCTCGGGAACCACGACGTGGGGCTCACACGGTACCTCCCTCGGGAGGTCCAGGTCCACCCCGCCACGGGAACGGTCGTCGGCCCCGTCGGGGTCTTCCACGGGCACTCCTGGCCTTCGACGGCCGTCCTGCGCGCGCACACGCTGGTCGTGGGGCACTTGCATCCGGGGTTCCGCCTCGCCCCGAGCCCGGACGACCCGGTCGGCAAGCGACGCTGCTGGGTCCGGGTGGAGTTCCCGCCCCCGCTGCCCGCACGGACGCGAGGCCGAGATCCGCACCTGGTTCGTGCCCGCGAGATGATCGTCCTACCGGCCTACAATCCCCTGGCCGGGACGGAAGCCCTCAACCGACAGCGCCCCGCCCGGGGGCGTTCCTTCCTCTACCACCGGTTGCTTGCCCGGGGAACGGCTCGGGCCTACCTGCTGGACGGCACCGACCTCGGTCCCCTCACGACGTCGGCGCCCCCCGCACGAGCAGGGCCCGCAGACTCGAAGGGTCGGTGACGGGCGGAAGGCACCGGTTCCCGAAGCAGACCAGGGCCCGCGCGGTCGAGGGTGCGGCACCCCCGGTGTCGTCGGGGAACGAGAACGGGGGCGGGGGTCGACCGGCGAACACGGCGCACAACGGCACCCAGGTCGTCTGGGCGACCCGCAGCAGCGCGTGGGCGGCGGCGCCCTCCCCCTCGACGACCACGGTGACCGGCTCGGTCGCGCACCAGCCCGCGGCCAACGCGGCCCCGGAGGCGAACAACCCGCTGTGGCCCACGCGGGAGCCGATCGGGGCGAGCAGCGCCGCGGCCTTCTCCCGCCAGCTCTCCTCGTGGACCAGGCCCGCGAGGCGGAGGAACGCCAGCGCGGCCCCCGAGTTCGCCGCGAGATGGGGACTGTCCTCGAGAGGGTAGCTCGGCTCGCCGAGCCCACCGACCGTGGGCCCGTCGTAGAAGCGAGGGGCGAGGTCGCGAAGCAGCCCGTCCTCCCCTCGATACTCCCGGTCGACGAGGGTCAGGAGGCGAACGGCCGGCGCGAGATATTTCGGGTCGGGCAGCGCCACGGCGAGTTCGAGGAGTCCGGCCGCGAACGCCACCTGGTCTTCGAGATGCCCTCGTCCGCGCCCCTCGCCGCCCTCGAGACGGTGCGCGACCCCCGTCTCCTCCGAGTACCCCTGGGCCAGGAACCGGTCCGCGGCGTGTCGCGCATCGGCGACCACCGTCGGGTCGTCCACCACCACGCCGGCCCGAGCGAACGCGCCGATGAAGCGGCCGTTGATGTCGGCGTAGAGGGCGCGGTCGACCGCGGGGGCGGGCCGAAGGCTGCGGGCCGCTCTCAACTGCTCGACGATGCGGGCGAGCACCGGGGCCGGGTCCTTCGCGAACGGCAGACCTTCCGCCGCCTCGCGCGGGGGGAGCATGCGGAAGAGGACGTTCTGGTCGGGGTCGTGCGGCATCCGACCGTCCGTGCCGACCCCGAAGAACCGGCTCGCGAAGCGGTACTCATCGGCCGGCAGGAGTCCCTTCAGCTCGGCGCGACTCCAGGTGAAGTAACCGCCGTCGTCGCCGGGGGCGTTGTCGGCGTCCTGGCTCGACCCGAACCCGCCCGCCGGGTCCCCCAGCACGCCCCGGACCCAACCGACCGTGCCGCGGATCACGTCGTCGAACCGTGGGTCGCCGAACCGCTGCGCCCCTTCCGTGTAGACCGCCAGCAAGGCCCCGTTGTCCGAGCCCATCTTCTCGAAGTGAGGGATGTGCCACCCTTCGTCGACCGAGTACCGATGGAACCCTCCCCCGACCTGGTCGTACATGCCCCCGTCCGCCATCCGGACGAGGGTCTCCCGCGCCCGCTCGTCGCTGAGCGCCCTCCGGTTGGCACGGGCGTCCCACAGGAGGAGCGAGATGGCGGTCGGGTGGGGGAACTTGGGGGCGGTCCCGAACCCCCCATGGGCCGGGTCGTAGCTCGAGTGGACGTCGGCGAGCACCGCCGCCAACAGGGCGTGCGCCTCCCGGCTTCCCCCGGCGCGCACGGAGCGCATCCGCTCGAGCGCTCCCTGGATCGCTTGGGTGTTCTCCCGGATCCGCTCCGGCTCCTCTTTCCAGAGCCGGGCGACCTCCTGGAGGACCCGTCGCATGCCGGGCCGACCGTGGCCGTCCGTCGGGGGAAAGTAGGTGCCCCCGAGGAACACCTCGCCCTGGGGCGTGAGGAAGGCGGTGAGCGGCCAGCCCCCCTCACCGGTGAGCGCGCCGACCTGGCGCTGGAAGCGCCGGTCGACCTCGGGGTTCTCGTCCCGGTCGACCTTGACCGCGACGAAGCTCTCCCCGAGGAGCTGAGCGACCTTCGGGTCGGCGTACGTACCCTCGTCCATCACGTGGCACCAGTGGCACCAGGACGCCCCGACGTCCAGAAGGATCGGGCGGCCGGTCCGTCGGGCGAGCTCGAACGGTTCCGGGCCCCACGGGTACCAGTCGATCGGCTGTTCGGCGGCCGATCGGAGGTAGCTCGACGTGGAGGTGGCCAGGCGCTTTCCTTTCGCGGACCCGGCTTCCTCGCCCACGTCGGGTGTCCGGCCCGGGCCCTCTTACGTTTGTCGGGGAGGGACGGAGACCCGCCGCAGCCGAGCGTCGATGCGTAACCGGCTGTCGAGGGCGTTACCGCCCCGGCGCTCGTTATAAAGGCCGCCCGAGTGCCGGACCGAGGAGTTCGCGATGGAGATGCAACCGGGCCAGATGGCCTACGACCGGGCCATCACCGTCTTTTCTCCGGACGGGCGGCTCTTCCAGGTCGAGTACGCGCGCGAGGCCGTGCGTCGCGGCGCAACGACCGCCGGCGTCGTCTACACCGGCGGGGTCGCCCTCATCGCGGACCGACGGATCCCGAACCCCAAGCTCGCCGAGGCCGCGAGCCTCGAGAAGATCCACCAGATCGACGAGAACATCGCCTGCGCGACCGCCGGCCTGGTCGCGGATGCCCGGGTGCTCGTCGACTACGCCCGGCTCGCCGCCCAGGTCAACCGGGTCACCTACTCCGAGCCGATGTCGGTGGAGCTCCTGGTCCGGCGGATCTGCGATTACAAGCAGCAGTACACCCAGTTCGGCGGGGTCCGTCCGTTCGGCACCGCCCTGCTCGTGGGGGGGTACGACGATTCGGGCGTGCGCCTCTTCGAGACCGAACCGTCGGGCTCTCTCACCAGCTTCAAGGCGGCGAGCACCGGCGGCAACAAGGGCCCCGTCATGGACCTGTTCGAGCAGAAGTACCGCCCCGGCCTCGACCGGGACGCGGCGATCCTGCTGGCGCTCGAGGGGCTCCGCGCGGGCCTGGACGAGGGCGGCACACTCACCCAGGTCGAGGTGTGCACCGTGGACGTCGGCAAGGGGATGACCCGACTTGGACCGGACGAGGTCCAGAAGTTCGCCGCTCGACTCCCTCCGGCTTCTTCGCCCGCGCGCTCGGGCCGCCCGTAACCCCGAGGGGGTCCGGCCCCGATGGTCAAGGTCGAGGACGCGGTCATCGCCCGATGGGAGACCGGGGGGAACCGGTTCGAGGTCCTGGTCGACCCGAAGGCCGTTCAGGACCTGAAGGACGGCAAGGACGTCGACCTCTCCGACAAGCTGGCGCTCGACCAGGTCTTCAAGGATGCGAAGAAGGGGGACAAGATCTCCGAGGAGTTCCTCGAGAAGACGTTCCACACCCGAGACCTCGCGACGATCGCCAAACAGATCGTCCTGAAGGGCGAGGTCCAGGTCACGACCGAGCAGCGGCACCAGCTCCAGGCCGAGAAGCTCAAGCAGATCGTCCAGACGATCGCCCGGAACGCAATGAACCCGCAGACGGGGGCCCCGCACCCGGCCGCCCGCATCGAGGCGGCGATGACCGAGGCGAAGGTGCACATCGACCCGTTCCGGCCGGTCGACGCGCAGGTCCAGGAGGTCCTCGCGAAGCTCCGGCCGTTGCTGCCGATCCGCCTGGACGTCGTGAAGGTCCGGATCCGCCTGCCGGCCCAGCACTATCCCCGCGTCATCGGCGAGCTCAAGGGGATGGGCCGGCTCCTCGAGGAGCAGTGGATGGGCGACGGCTCCTGGAGCGGCGTGATCGAGATCCCCGCCGGCGTGCAGACCGAACTGTACGAGAAGCTCAACGCCCGCACGCGCGGCGCCGCCGAGACCGCTTTGGTTAAATAGGCCCCCCCGGTCGAGCGGGCCGGTGCAGCACACACAATGCCTCCAGGTCATCGACCGGGCCACCATCGGCGTGGCCGCGGGGATTCGTCCTCGCATCCCTCCGGGGATCGCATACTAGTTCTCCCCGGGGAGGAGCTCCCGAGCCAGGGCCTCAAGCCCGGCACGGGCACCTACCGCGTCGGCGGCAAGCTGTACGCCAGCGTCCTGGGCCTCCTCTCCCCGCGACCGCCGTTCCTCTCCGTGGTCCCGCTCTCCGGCCGGTACATCCCCAAGGCGGGCGACACGGTCATCGGGACCGTGACGGACTGCCAGACCACCTTCTGGCTGCTCGACATCGGCGCCCCTCGGTGGGCCCCCCTCCACGTGACCGGCTCCCCCTGGAAGGTCGAGGTCGGCGAGACCGACCGCTACCTCCATGTCGGCGATGCGGTCGTCGTGCGGGTGGAGAGCCTCGAGGCGACCGGGCGGATCGGCGTCACGATGCTCGGCGAGGGCCTCGGGAAGCTCGAGGACGGGACGATCGTCACCGTCTCCCCGGCCCGCATCCCCCGCGTCGTGGGCCGCAACGGGTCGATGATCCAGACGATCACCTCGCACACCGGCGCCCAGGTCGCGGTCGGCCAGAACGGCCGGATCTGGATCGGCGGGAGCCCCGAGGCGATCCAGCGCGCGCGCGAGGCGCTCGAGATGATCGAGGAGCACGGCCAGCGGGCCGGCCTCAGCGACCGGGTGGAGAGCTACCTCGTCTCGACCGATACGACCGACGACCGGGGCCCGACGCGGCCCACCGCGGAGACCGCCCATCGGGACGCGATCCCGCACGAGCTGCCGCCGCCGGCCGAGACGGAGGGCGACCTCGAGGCGGAGCCGCCCGAGACGAACGACGAGGACTACTGACATTCCAAGGAGCAAACATGGGAAGTGTGGGAGCAAAGGACGTCCCGGTCCTGCTGAGCCCGGAAGGGCTGCGGATCGACGGACGACGACTGGACGAACTTCGACCGATCCGGATCCAGGCCGGCCCGTTGCATCAGGCCGACGGTTCTGCGTTCGTCGAGTGGGGCGCGAACAAGGTGATGGCGGCGGTCTACGGGCCTCGGGAGGTCCACCCGCGCCACCTGCAGCAGAACAACAAGGCCGTCATCCAGTGCAAGTACAACATGGCGGCGTTCTCCGTTGACGAGCGGAAGCGGCCCGGGCTCGACCGCCGCTCGCAGGAGATCTCCAAGGTCATCGCGGAGGCGTTCGAGTCGGTGGTCTTCGCCGAGGAGTTCCCCCGGACGAGCATCGACGTCTACATCGAGGTCCTGCAGGCGAACGCCGGGACCCGCTGCGCCGGCCTGGTCGCCGCCTCGGTGGCCCTCGCCGACGCCGGGATCCCCATGGTCGACTTGCTGCCCGCCGTCGCGGTCGGCAAGGTCGCCGGCCAGATCGCCCTCGACCTGAAGAAGGAAGAGGACAACTTCGGTGAGGCGGACCTTCCGATGGCCCTCGTCCCCCAGTCCGGTCGGCTCGTCCTGCTGCAGATGGAGGGGCACATGACCCCCGAGGAGCTCTCCCAGTCGCTCGACCTCGGCGTGACGGGATGCCGGGCGATCTACGAAAAGATGAAGCAGGCGCTGCGCGACCGGTACACGACCGCCCGCCTCCCGGCGGAGGGCCCATGACCGGCGCGGTCGCGGCCGAGATCCTGACGACCCATATCCTCGACCTGGCGGCCGCGGGCAAGCGCCTGGACGGCCGCGGGCCCGACGACTACCGCCCCGTGACCATCGAGCCCGGGTTCGTGGTCACCGCCGACGGCTCGGCGCTCGTCCGGGTCGGCGAGACCGTCGTCGTCGCGGGCGTCAAGCTCGAACCGGGCAAGCCGTTCCCGGACACTCCGAACGCCGGTGTGCTCACCACGAACGCGGAGCTCGTCCCGCTCTCCTCCCCGACCTTCGAACCCGGTCCCCCGCAGCCCGGGGCGATCGAGGTCTCGCGGGTGGTCGACCGGGCGATTCGAGCGGCCGAGGCGATCGACCTGACCCGGCTCTGCGTGACCCCGGGCGAGAAGACGTGGGTCTGCTACGTCGACATCCACGTCCTGGACCACTCGGGCAACCTGATCGATGCCGCGATGCTGGCGGGGATCGCCGCGCTGGCCCACGCCACGGTCCCGGCCAAGCGGTTCGAGCTCGCGGAGGCCGATTACCCGCTCGAGGTCCAGCACTTCCCGGTCGAGTGCACCTTCGTCCGCCTCGGCGACTCGATCGTCGTCGACCCCTCCTTTGAGGAGGAGCAGGCGGCGCAGGGGCGCCTCACGGTGGCGACCGACGAGCTCGGACGGGTCGTCGCGATGCAGAAGGGCCTCGTGGGGGCGTTCTCCCCTGACGACGTCCGGGACGTCGTCCGTCGCGCGCTGGCGCACGGCGAGCGCCTGCGGAAGATGGTGCAGGGAGGGAAGGCATGAGCAAGCGGACGAAGAAGGTCGGCTCGACCGGATGGATGGGTCCGCGCTACGGCATCCGGATCCGGCGGCGCGTCCTGGACATCGACCGGGCGAAGCTCGCTCCCGCGGGGTGCCCGCGGTGCTCGACCATGACCCTCCAGCGGGTCGCGAGCGGGATCTACGAGTGCCGCCGCTGCGGGACCCGGTACGCTTCCAACGCCTACGTGTTCGAAGCCCCACCGCCGATCACTCGCACCGAGAAGGAGTCCGCGACGGGCAACGCTTAAGCGGCCCGTCCCGGTGGATTTTCCATGTTCCGGTGCATTCGCTGTCAGGAGGCGCTCCCCTCCGACGCCAACCTCTTCGGCGTCCGGTGCGACAACTGCGGCGGGAAGATCTTCACGAAGGAACACCCCAACGTGAAGAAGGTGCTGAAGGCGCGCTAGCGACCCACCGGTCCGTCGATCGGATAGCCCGCCCGACGGCACGCCGCGAGAACGATCCGGCGCTCTTCCCCGCGGAGCGCCTCGAGGTTCGCCCGGGCCGTGAGCGCGTACAGGCGGAGCGCGCCCTCGCAGCTCTCCTCCCAGCTTCCTCCATCGGTGCCGAGCGCTGCCCGCTGGGCGGTCCGGAACGACGGGCCCGCCCATCCCCCGGCGCGTTCCCAGAGGCCGTTCTCCGTGTCCCACAGGCGTTCGAGGGCGAGCAGGCGGAGGAATGCCATCTCGTTCGCGAGGAGGTTCCGCTGCACCGACGCCGTCTCCCGTTCGCCGGTGTCGAGGGCGCGAAGGAGCTTGGCGACCTCCTCGGCCAAGCTGGCGAGCTGACCGGCGGCGTACAGCCGGCGCGCCCGACGGACCGGGCCCCAGCGGAACCGACGGGCCTCGGCCTTGAGCCGGGCGGCCACTCCCCGGGGGTCCCGGAGGATGCGGACCTGACGCCAGCCCGGTATTGCACCGTCCAGGCGACCCGGGTTCCGCATCTCGGCCCGCTCGCTCGCGGGTGTGGTGAAGCGGACGCACACGAGGCGGCCCGCGCGCTCGAGGACCCTCGGCCGGCCGGCCTTCCCGACCACCCACATGTCGATGTCCGAAGCTTCGTGGGCATCGCCTCGGACCCAGCTGCCGGCGAGGAGCACCGCCGCCCGCCTGTGCGGGTCCATCTCCTCCATCACCTCGGTGGCGATGCGGAAGACCTCTCGGTAGTCGGCCGGCTTGGCCGGGGGGTTGCGACGGCGGCGGACCCGGGGAGCAGGCATGGAGCTCCCCGAGGGCCCTCGGGCGATAAGCGATTCCGAACCCACCGCAGCAAACCGTTTTTGGGATTCCACCCCTCCGACGTCCGTGAAGGGCCCGAGCGTCCGGTTCCTGGGAGGCGTCCGCGAGATCGGCGGGAACAAGATCCTCGTCGAGGACGGACCGGACCGGGTCCTCTTCGACTTCGGCCCCTCCTTCTCCCCTCGGATGGAGGAGTACTACGTGGACTACCTCCAGCCGCGTTCGAGCTGCCCGGCCAAGGACCTCCTGGAGTTCGACCTGTTGCCTAGGGTCTCGGGGCTGTACTCGAGGGAGGCGCTCGGCGACGCCGACCTCGCCTACGCCCCGCCCGAGGTCCACGGAGTCTTCGTGAGCCACGCCCACGCCGACCACGCCGGATACCTTCGGCTCCTGGACCCGGAGATCCCAGTGTACGTCGGGGCGGGGACCCGGACGTTGCTCGAGGCGATCGCGACGTCGACCCAGATGAAGTACGGCGATCACCCGTGGAGGGTCTTCCCGGACGCGACGCCGGTGCGGGTGGGCCGGATCGAGGTCGTCCCCTTCCCGGTGGACCATTCGATCCCGTTCGCCTACGGGTTCCTCGTTCGGACCAGCGAAGGGACGCTCGTCTACACGGGGGATTTCCGGCACCACGGGCCCCGCGCCGCCGACACACACCGGTTCTTCGAGGCGGTGGCCCACGAGGGCGTCGACTCCCTTCTGATCGAAGGGACACGGGCCGGGCCGGACCCCCGTCGCAACCTGACGGAGGACGGGGTGCGCTCGAGCGTCGACCGGGTGCTCGACGGCCACAAGGAGCTCGCCCTCGCCTGCACGTATCCTCGGGACGTCGACCGCCTGACGACCCTCCACCGAGCGGCCGTGGCCGCGGACCGCGAGCTCGTGGTCTCGGTCCGCACGGCCCATTTGCTCACCCAGGTGGCCCCCCGCTTTGCGCCCGGGGTCGTTCCCGTCCCCGGGCAAACGCCCGGACTTCGAGTCTACGCACGCCGGAAGCTCAAGGCGTTCGTCTGGGAGCGTCCGTTCCTGGACACGGCCCTCACGGCGGAGGAGGTTCGAGCGCGCGGGCGCCGGTACCTCCTCGCGCTCGACTTCGCGCACTTCGCGGAGCTGATCGACCTGCGGCCCGGGGCGGGGAGCCCGTTCATCCACTCGATGAGCGAGCCGTTCAGCGAGGAGGACGTGTCGGACCAGGTCATGCACAACTGGCTCGACCACTTCGGACTGGTCTTCCACCAGATGCACGCGAGCGGGCATGCCTCGGGCCCCGAGCTGCTGGACCTGGTGCGAAGCACGCGGGCGCGCGCCGTCTACCCCATCCACACCGAACACCCGGAGGCGTTCTCCGCGGCGGGGCCGAGCGTCCGCTCCCCCGAGCTGGGACGCGCCTACCCCATCGCCCCGGGCGCCTGAGCCCTCGGCCGGGCGCTCCGGCGGCGCCGCGAGGTGCTATCTCCCCGGACTCTTCTTGCGGTCCGTGGCTCCCGACCGACTCTCCACCGGGATCGACTCCGTCGACCGGCTTCTCGGAGGAGGGTTGGAGACCGACTCGGTCACCGAGCTGTACGGGGAGGGCGGGAGCGGCAAGACCCTCTTCTGCCTCCAGGTCGCCTACCGGGTCGCCCGCGACGGCAAGTGGGTCTTCTACATCGATACTGAGGGAGTCAGCGTCGACCGGCTCCGGGCGATTGCGGGGGACGGCCTGGATAAGCTGCTCAAGCGGTTCCTGCTCTCGACCCCGAAGGACCTCGCCGAAGAGTCGGCGGCCGTCCGGACCGCCTGCGCCCTCGCCCGCGAAGGAAAGCGGCCGGTCGGCTTGCTGGTCGTGGACTCGGCCACGGCCTTCTACCGGCTCTCCCTCTCCGGCCCCGAGGAGGATGACGCGCGCCAGGCCCTCTCCCTCGCGATCGCCGAGCTGGTCCGGACCGCCCTCGAGGCCCATGTCGCGGTCTTGTTCACGAACCAGGTCTGGCGCAGCATGCGGGACAATCGCCTCGAGCCGCTCGGCGGCTCGTTCCTCAACCACGCCGCCAAGACGATCCTCTCCTTCGAGCGCCTGCCGGGCGCGGAGCGGCGGGTGCTCCTCGTCAAGCACCGGGACCGCCCCGAGGGGTCGGCGAAGTTCCGGATCACGAACACCGGGCTCGACTCGGTGGGCGGCGGTTGAAAGGCCATAAGGTCGAATGACGTGGCCGTCGGCATGACGGACCCTCTCGAGGTCGCCGACGTCCCGACCCCCATCGGGACGTTCCGGGTGGCCTACCAGGGCCTGACCGTCCGGGTCGTGGACCTGCTCGAGAACGGGGTCGCGCAGACCGGGGTACCCCCGGGAGCGCTCCGTCGGAAACCGCCGTTCCGCCCGGGCACGCCTCCGCGCCAGCTGTCCGAGTACTTCCGAGGGAAACGCTCCCGCTTCGATCTCCAGGTCGAGCCGGACACCTCCTCGGCGTTCGACCGAAAGGTCTGGTCGCACCTCGTGGAGGTGCCCGCGGGACGCACCGTGACCTACGGGGAGCTCGCCCGTCGCTCCGGCTTCTCGGGCTGCGCGAGGGCCGTCGGCGGTGCGATGGCCCGGAACCCCATCCCGATCATCATCCCCTGCCACCGGTGCGTCGGGGCGAACGGCTCGATCACGGGGTTCGGCATGGGGCTGTGGAGGAAGCGCTGGCTCCTCGACCACGAAGGGGCCTGGCCGATCCGCTCCCGCTCGGCCGAGGGTCCCCGCGGCCGCTCGCAGAAGACACTGGACGGTCCCTGGGGGGAATCCACCGGTCATCGGACCGGCGCGAAGCCGGCCCCGATCGCCGCCGAGTGAACCGAGGTTCCTCCGAGGTTTGTAGTAGGTTAGGGCGCACTTCCTGCGCGCATTTCCTACGTGAGACGTAGTAGGTTAGACTCTGGTCCCGACGTCCGAACCACCGGGCTCGTCGCCCGGCAGATGCTTCTCGGCTTCGACCTGCTCCCGCTCCCTGCGGAAGCCCATCTTCTCGTTGATGGCCCACATCCGGCCGTTCAGCGAGTCGTTCGAGGTCCGGATCGATCGGTAGCCGTGCGCCCGGGCGAACTCGACGGTCCGCTGCTTGAGGGCGGTCGCAATTCCGCGTCCTCTCCAGTCCGGATGGGTCCCGGTGAACAGTTGATGGACCGACTCCGGCTCGGCCTCGAAGCGGTCGAGGTGGCACACCCCGACGTACCGATCCCCCGCCCGCGCGAGGAAGAACGCCTCCGGCATGGTCGCGATGCACCGGCGGTTCCACTCGAGGAAGAGGTCGAACGACAGGGGCGTGTACCGGCCGATGCGCGGCTCGTCCGCGGCGGCCGTCCGGACGAGCTCCCACACCTTGCGGAGCACGTCGGGGCGCTCGGGGCCCTCCTCGGCCAGGGTCGTGAGGGTGACCCCGATCCGCGCGAGCTCGGCGCTCCGGTCCGGGAGCGGCGGGGAGGAGTCGACGTCCAGCCGGGACCGCCACCGGCGGCGCACCTCCACGAACCCCTGCCGGGCGAGGAACCGGGACCCTCGCGCATCCTCGAGCCGGGCGCTCGCCAGCATGGAGGTCGCGCGCCGGAGCTTCGCCTCCCGCTCGACCGCGGCGGCCAGCGCGAGTCCCACGCCCCGGCGCTGGTGGTCGGGGTCGACCATCACTCCGACCCAGAAGGTGCGGGGGTCGAAGGTCTCGGGGTCGGTGTTCAGGTAGCCGAACCCGACCGCCTCGCCGGAGCGCCGGTCCTCGGCCACCAGCTTGACCTGGAGCATGGGCGGGACCGCGAGGACCCGCTCCTCCTGCTCCAGCTCCTCCGCGGTGCGGGGCTCGCCCGGGAACACCCGGTTCCAGATGCAGGCCTCGGGTTCGCGGTCGCAGGGCTCGGGTCCCCGGATGCGATACCGTCGCTCGTCCATGCGGCGCTCGTGGGGTTAGGTCGCGAGGACCCCTAAGCTACTACCCGGAATAGTAGCTTGCGTCGTACGGCTCGGGCTTCAGTCCGCGCCGCTGGCGGATCTCCGCGACGACCTTGGGCTGGAGCTCGTGCGGCACCGGCTCGAAGCCGAGCGACTCGGTGCTCCACAGCACCTTGCCGGCGGTGGCGCTGCGGATGTCGGAGGCGAACCCGAACATCTCCGCGACCGGGACTTTGGCGGTGATCGTCTGCAGGTCGCCGACGCTCGTCATGTCGAGGATCTCGCCGCGGCGTCGCTGGAGCTCCCGGGTCGCGCTCGCCAGGATGTCCTGCGGGACGTTGACCGTGACCTTCTGGAACGGCTCGAGGAGCATCCGGTCGCCGAGGCACATCGCGCCGTAGATCCCGCTGCGGGCCGCCGGGATCGTCTGGGCGGGACCGCGGTGGATCGAGTCCTCGTGGAGCTTGGCGTCGACCAGGCGCGCCTTGAGTCCGTAGACCTTCTCGTTCGCGAGCGGCCCCCGGTTCATCGCCTCCTTGAACGCGTCGACGATGAGGTCCATGGTCTCGTTCAGGTACTGGATCCCCTTCGTGACGTCGAAGAGGATGTTCGTCCCCTCCACCGCGACGATCCCCCGGCCCTCGTCGCGCGAGATGCCGAGACCGTCGAGCTTGGTCACGAGGGTCTTGATGTCCTTGAACGACTTGCCCTGCGGGATCTCCCCGTCCTTGATCGCCTGGACGACCGCCGCGGGAAGCGCCTCCACCTCGAAGTAGAACTTGTTGTGCTTGTTCGGGCTCTTCCCCTCGAAGGGCCCGCCGGGGTGCTCCACGCACTCCCGGTAGACGACGATCGGCTTGGACGCCTCGATCTCGACCTTGTAGTCGTTGACGATGCGGAACTGGGTGATCTCGAGGTGGAGCTCGCCCATCCCCGAGAGGAGGTGCTCGCCCGTCTCCTGGTTGATCTCGACCCGGAGGCTCGCGTCCTCCTTGCCGACCTTTCGCATCACTTCGATCAGCTTCGGGAGGTCGGCCATCCGCTTCGGTTCGATGGCGACCGTGACGACCGGCTCGGAGACGTGCCGGATCTCCTCGAACGGGGACATCTGGGGGTCGGTCGACATCGTCGTGCCGGCGAACGCGTCGCTGAGACCGATGACCGCCGCGATGTTCCCGGCGGTGACCTCCTCGACCATCAGGCGTTCGGGGCCCATGAACAGCGAAACGTGCTGCACGCGGTCCCGGATCTTGGTGCCGACCACGGCGAGCTCCATCCCTTTCTGGAGCTTCCCGGAGAACACGCGGCCGGTGGCGATCTCGCCGGCGGCCGGGTCCATCGTGATGTCGGTGACCATGAAGGAGGTCGGACCCTCCGCGTCGGTCGCCACCATCGCCTGCCCCACGGCGGAGGCGGTGTCGCCCTTCCAGATGTTCGGGATGCGGTACTTCTGGGCGACCTTCGGGCTCGGGAGGTGGCGGACGACCATGTCGAAGATCACGTCGTTGATCTTGGCCCGCTGCGCGATCTCCTTCGTCCGGCCGCTCTTCACGTAGTCGATAATGTCGGGGAACTTGACCCCCGTCTTCTGCATGTAGGGGACACTGATCGCCCAGTTGTCGTACCCCGAGCCGAACGCCACCGAGCCGTCCCTCGGGTCGACGCTCCACTCGTCCACGAACTCCTCCGGGGCCATCTTGCGGATCAGCTCGTTGACCTCGGTGATGATCCCGGTGAACCGCTTCTGGAGCGCGTCGGCCGTGAGCTGGAGCTCCTTGATCGCCCGGTCGACCTTGTTGATGAAGAGGACCGGCTTGACCTTCTCCCGCAGAGCCTGACGCAGCACCGTCTCGGTCTGCGCCATGACCCCTTCGACCGCGCAGACGACCACGACGGCGCCGTCGACCGCTCGCATCGCGCGCGTGACGTCCCCGCCGAAGTCGACGTGGCCCGGGGTGTCGATGAGGTTGATCAAGTAGCGCTGGTCGCCGTAGTCGTGGACGATCGTGACGTCGGCGTTGTTGATCGTCAGCAGGCGCGCCTGCTCCTGCTCGTCGAAATTGAGGTACAGCTGCTTGCCCGCGAGCTCGTTCGAGATCATCCCGGCAGCGGCCAGCAGGTTGTCGGAGAGGGTCGTCTTGCCGTGGTGGATGTGGGCGATGATGCCGATGTTGCGGATCTGGTCGAGGTTGTGCATCATGTCGGGGATGGCCTTCGCCAACTCCGCTCGGATGTGGGTCATGAACGAACCTCCGTGCTGGCGCCCTAACGCGCCGACTGAGCGACGCGCTCGACCTCTTCCTTGCGCCCGACCGCGAACGACGTCTGGTCCGCCTTCGCGGCGAGGCGGATCTCATCGGCTAGGCAGGTGTGGATCGCCTTCGTGGACTTGTGCGAGGCCTGGATGGCGCCGAGGGCGAGGTTGCGGATCGCCACGTTGAGGCGCCGGGCCGGGGAAGCATCGACGGCTCGGGGGACCGAGATCCCACCGAACTGCAGCCGCGTGACCTCCTCCCGGGGCGCGGCGTTCTCGACCGCGTCGACCAGGAGCTGCAGCGGGTTCTTCCCCGGCTCCTTCTGGGCCAGTTCGTCGAACGCCCGCCGGACGGTCGCCAGCGCCTTCGACTTCTTGCCCGTGAACTTCGACCCCTTCATCAGGCTGTTCGCGAGGCGTTCCACGAGGTGCATGTGGGTCTTGAGGAAGGGGCGGCCCGCGAGCCGGCCCTCGGTGTGGGGCGCGTAGACCGGATGCAGGTAGAGGTACGGCAGGAGCCCGGGGTCGTGGACCTCCACGCCTTCGAACGGGTACTTTCCGAACAGGGGCGGGAGCGGGAACGGGGGAGGGGGAGCGGCGACCGGTCGCACGACCACCGGACCGGCGTCGTCGGCCTGTCCCTCGGCGGGATAGCTGGCGTTGGGGTCACGCGAGCCGCTCATCGGGCCGGCTTCTCCTTCCGTCCCCGGACCAGCTCGTCGAGCGAGGTGCCGTTCACCTGAATCACCTTGTACCGGACGCCCGGGATATCGCCGTACGACCGCCCCATGCGTCCTCCGATCCCCTCGACCAGCACCTCGTCGTGCTCGTCAATAAAGTTGATGGCCCCGTCCCCGACGGCGAAGGCCGTGACCTGACGGCCGTTCTTGATCAGCTGAACCTTGACGCACTTGCGGATCGCCGAGTTCGGCTGCTTGGCCTCCACGCCCACCTTCTCGATGACGATGCCGCGGGCCTGCGGGGCTCCCTCGAGCGGGTCGGAGCGCTCCTTCAGGTGCAGCGTGCGGCGCTTGTAGTACCGGTCCGACCAGCGTCGCCGCTGGCGGAGGGTCTCGAGGCGACCCGCAGTGTTGAGACCGGAGGGTGGAGGCATACGCAGGCGGGAGAGCCGAGCCACAGGCCCCCGCTATTTAAGGTGGTCCCGTGTCGAGGCGCCGCATGAGATTTCAGGACGGCCGGAGACGCGCGGGGGCCGGCACCGCAGCCTCGCCGGGCTCGGGACCGGACCCTCGAGGCGACGCGGATCCTTGGGAGGCATTGCGGGCCGAGATCGTCACCTGCACGAAGTGCCCACTTCACGCGAGCCGGACCCATGCCGTGGTGTATCGAGGGGGCCGGAACCCTCGGGTGGTCTTCGTGGGGGAAGCCCCCGGCGCCGAGGAGGACCGAGTCGGCCTCCCGTTCGTGGGGCGCTCGGGCCGGCGGCTGGATGCCGCGGTCGCCTCCCTGGAGCTCGACGCCGAGGCCTACGGGGTCCTCAACCTCATCAAGTGCCGTCCCCCGCGCAACCGGTTTGACCCGGCGGCGGCGCGGACGTGTCGACCGTACCTCGACCGACAGCTCGACCTCCTCCGCCCGAGGTTCCTCGTGACCCTCGGAGCGCACGCCCTCGCCGCGCTCGACCCGGAGGCGCCCCGCATCCTCCGCTGCGCTGGGCGCCCCCGCCGCTCGGCCGGGCGAGAGCTCTTCCCCCTCATCCACCCCGCGGCCGCCCTGCGCTCGACCGCGCTCTCCCGGCGGTGGGACCATGACCTCCGGGCCCTCGACCGGTGGCTCTCGGGAGCGGAGCGCCGGGGCGCGCGGTAGGGCTTTAATCGAGGGTGGGGTCGCCGGGGCATGCGCCCCGTCCAGATGTTCCTCCTCGAGGGTTCCTACGTTTCGTTCGAGGACGGGGTCGTCGTCGAGCTGTTCGGCCGGACGCAGGAAGGCCAGGCGATGGTGGCCCGCTACTACGGCTTCCGTCCCTACTTTGTCCTCACCGAGCCGACGGCCGAGACCCGTACCAGCCTCCAGAAGGACACGGAGGTCGTCGAGGTACGGGACATCACGACCTGGGTCGACGGGAGGGACCGGCCGGCGGTCCACGTGACCATCCGTCATCCCTGGAGGGTCCCGGAGTACCGGGACCGGTACCGCAAGCCGAAGGACGAGACGAGCGTGCTGGCGTGCGACATCCCGTTCGTCCACCGCTTCCTCTACGACCAGGGCCTCGGGCTGACGATCGCCTTCGAGGCCGAGGACGAGCCCGAGGAGGTCCGCTCCCGCTACACCGTTCCGGTGGTCGTCCGGGTCGTCACGGGGGACGGGCACGGCGTCCGGCCCGCCGAGGGGTTCCGCCCCTCGCTGCGGGTCCTCTCCTTCGACATCGAGAACGCCATCCGGGCCCGGACGATCTTCACGATCTGCGGGGTCTCCGAGGGAGCGGGGAGGGAGCGCCGGACCTTCCGGCTGAGCGGACCGTCGGAACGGGAGATCCTGGAGCAATTCGCGGCCGTGGTTGCCGACGACGACCCCGACGTGCTGACCGGTTACAACATCGGCGGCTACGACTTCCCCCTCCTGATCGAGCGGGCCAAGGCGACCGGCCTCGGCGACTTGGTCCTCGGGAGGGACCGGACCCCTCCGAGCCCGTTCGGCGACCGCCTGTGGAAGATCCACGGCCGCGTCGTGGCCGACGCGTGGTGGTCGGCTCGCCAGGAACTCCATCCCAAGCAGGAGACCCTCCAGTTCGTCGCCCGGACCCTCCTCAACGATTCCAAGCTCGACGTCGACCGCCGCAACATCGACGAGGAGTGGGCCAAGGACCCGCAGCGGGTGATGGAGTACTGCGAGCACGACGCGGACCTCGCGCTCCGCATTCTCCAGCGCCTGCGGACCCTCGAGAAGGCGGCGGCGATGGCGACGGTCGCCCGCCTCCCGCTCGAGGAGGGCCTGAACGGTCGTACCTCGCTATTCATCGATGCGATGCTGGTCCCGCGGGCCGACCAGCGGGGCGTCGGGGTCCCGATGAACCATTACGCGGGCCGCGAGAATCCCATCGAGGGCGGGTACGTCCACTCGATCCGTCCGGGGATCTACCACTGGGTCGTCGTGCTCGACTTCAAGTCGATGTACCCCTCGATCATCATCAGCAAGAACCTCTGCTTCACGACCCTATCTCCCGAGGGGACGACCGTAGCTCCGTCCGGGGCCCGGTTCCTTCCGGCGTCGGTACGACGGGGCCTCATTCCGGAGATCCTCACGGAGCTCCTCGCCAACCGCGAGCAGTTCCGCGCCCTGGGCCGGTCGGCGACCTCCCCGGACCTCGCGGCCTACTACGACGGGCTCCAGAACGCGGTCAAGATCCTGATGAACTCGTTCTACGGCGTGCTCGCGTCGAGCTTCTACCGGTTCACCAACAAGGAGATCGGGGCCTCGATCACGGCGTTCGCGCGCGAGGCGATCACCTCGATCATCCGCGACCTCGAGTCCGACGGCCACGAGGTCGTCTACTCCGACACGGACAGCGTCTTCGTCCGCTCGCCGACTCCCTCGCTCGAGGGGGCGCGTGCGTTCGGGGAGTCGATTGCCCGTCGGTTCACGAGCGCCGGGGCGACCTTCGAGTTCCAGTCGGTCTACGAGGCGTTCTTCTCCCACGGCGCGAAGAAGCGGTACGTGGGTCAGACGGCCTGGCCGAAGAGCGAGCTGGTCGTCCGCGGGTACGAGACCCGCCGCACCGACGCCTTCGACTACCAGTCCCAGGCGCTGCTCGAGGTCTTCGACCTCGTCCTCAAGGGCGACACGGACGGGGCGATCGCCCGCTCCCGCGAGCTCGTCCGGGCGGTGCGCGACAAGCAGGTGCCGGTCGAGAGCCTCGTGATCTCGCGGTCGGTCCGGCCCGAGAGCGAGTACAACGAGTCGACGCGGGACTCGCTACCGTTCCTCCGGGTCTACCGAACGCTCCGCGAGGAGGGGTACGACGTCATCCCCGGGATGAGGGTTTCCTGGGTCGTCACCGACTCGCGGCGCACCCCCCAGGAGGTCGAGCCGTGGATCGAGGGTCGCAAGTTCACGAAGGCCCCCGACTGGGAGTACTACGCGGACCGGGTGGCCCAAACCCTAGCCCGAGTGACCGAGGTGTTCGACTGGGATGCGGCCGCCCTTTTGCGGGGAAGCCACCAGCAGCGCCTGGGAGGTCACGAGCCCGAGTCGCTTCCCGCGTCCCCGGCGGCGGCTCCCGCTTCCCTCGACACACCGATCGGCGAGGTGGGGACCCGTCCGCGGCGCAAGACCACCCAGCGGAGCCTCTTGGGCTCGGACTAGCCCGCCCCCGGACCGGACGGGGCGCGGGGCGGCGGCGCCCCCGGGCTCGACTCGCCCTGCAAGGTGAGCAGCGCCCCGGCGACCGCAATCGGAATGCCGAGCACGGCCACCAGCGGCAACCCCAGCCCGAGGACGAAGGCGCTCAGCAGGAGCGTGAACACGGGGATGCCGGTCATCATCATCGGAGGGATGACGATCCCGGCCTCCGCGATGGCCCGGAAGTACAGCAGGGGCGCGAGGAAGAACGAGGTCACGCCGCAGAGTGCGAGCAGGACCAGGGCCTCGGGGGTCACCGTCGCGAGGGTTCCGAAGCCTCCCGGGATGAGCGGGGAGAGGACGACGGTCAGGAGGGCGGCCGCCGCCATCGACTGGCCGACCACGGCCAGTTCCGAGGTCCGCTCGTTCTCCTGGGCCGAGAGCAGGAAGTAGAGCGCGACGGTGAGCGGGACGGCCGGCACCACGAGCCAGGCCCATCCCTCCACCCGGCCGAGGGACTGCCCCCCGACGATCGTGAGCCCGCCTCCCACGAGCGAGAGCGCGCACCCGACCGTGAACCAGCCCGTGCCGATGTTCCCGCGGTGGCTGGCCCACAGCAACGCCACGATCACCGGGGTCAGCACGACGTCCCCGATGAGCGAGAGGAGCGACGAGTCGACCGGCCCGGCCAGGTAGGTGGTCGCGAGCACGGAGAGCTGCATCGCGACCAGGACGCCGGTACGGAGCCACGCGGAGGACCGCGTCCACAACCTACGGAATGCCGGCCCCTGGTGGCGGACTTCGGCGTACACCGCATAGGCCACTCCACCGAAGACGAACGGATACACCATGGTGGCCGAGGGACTGGCCCCCGGTTTGGCCTCGAGCACGAACAAGTAGTACAGCGCCCACAGGAACGCCGCCAGGAGGGAGAGGAGCACCGCCCGGCGGTGGGCGGCGGGCATCGACACCACGGCCGCGAGACCGCCCTCGGACGTTAGGGTTTGCGGGCCGAGTCGAGCCGTGCCTCAGCTGTAGCCGTCGTACCTCAGGCCGAGGCTAGGCAGCTCGATCCCGCTACCCCGCTCCACCCGACCGAGGACCGTCGTGTCGCGGGCACCGGCCGCCGCCAGCGCGCGGCGGATGGCGTCGACCCGTCGCGGGGCGACAACGACCATGAAGCCGACGCCCATGTTGAACGTCTGGAACATCTCCTCGTCGCTCACCCGTCCCAGTGTTTGGACCCAGCCGAAGACCCCCGGGATGCTCGGCCAGGCGCCCAGCACGAATCGCGCGCTTCGTTGCAACCGGACCAGGTTCCGGACCCCGCCCCCCGAGATGTGGGCGAGCCCGTGGACCCCGGGGTCATCGGCGATCGCGTCCGCCGCTCGGGTGTAGATCCGCGTGGGGCGCAGCAGCTCGCGCCCTACCGGACCCCGACCACCGGGCCTCGGACGCCGGAGGTCGACCGCCCGGTCCTTCAGCAGGCGCCGGACGAGGGTGAATCCGTTCGCGTGGACCCCGTCCGACGGAATCCCGAGCACGATGTCGCCGGGACGGATGCGCTCCCCCGTGACCGGACGGCGTGCACCCGGGAAGAACCCGATCGCAGTTCCCCCGAGGTCCGTCCCACGAACGATCGACGGCACCACGGCCGTCTCGCCTCCCAGCAGCCCGCACTCGGCCTTTCGGAGGCCGCGCGAAAGCCCCCGCCCGATCGCCTCGAAGGCGCGCGGCTCCGGGCGCTCGGTCAGGATCACGTCGACCAGGCCGGCGGTCCGGGCGCCCACGGAGGCGAGGTCGTTCACGTTGACCCCGACGATGTCCTCCCCGACCTCTTCCCAGCGGCCCAGCTCCTCCGCGAGGAGGACCTTCGTGCCGACCGTGTCGGTGGTGACCGCGATGGTTTCCCTCCCGATCCGGACGAAGCCGGCGTAGGCCCCGGGGGCGTCGATCGGCCGACCGTGGTCGACGGGAGGTCGGTAGCGGGCGGCGCGGATCAGGCCGGCCAGAGCGCGGGAGATTTTCCGCCGGTCCACTCCGCTGCGCGCGTAGGTCCAGCCTGTCTCGTTCCCCGTACGGCCCGCCCCCCGCGGCGCAGGGGGGCGTGCGGAGATAACGTCCTGTGTCCCCCGGAGGCACGGGTTCTATAGGCAGGTCCGTGTCCCCCGGCGATGCCTCCCCCGGTGCGACGTCGGGACCGGACCGAGCAGGCCCCACCGGCCTCCCCTTCGCTCATCCTGGCCGGGCGGGCGCTCCTCCGAGGAAGGTTGCAGCCGATCGAGGTCGCGATCTCCGAGGAGGGTTGGATCGTGGCCCTTGGCAAGCATCTCACCGGGGCCCCGCGGCACGACGTCGGAGATTCGGTGCTTCTTCCGGCGGCGACGGACCTTCACGTCCACTTCCGAGAGCCCGGAGGCGCGCCGGGGGTCGAGAGCATCCCCACGGGCACGATGCAGGCCGCGCTGGGGGGCGTTGCGCTGGTCGGGGAGATGCCCAACACTCGGCCCCCCGTGACCGACGTTCCCTCCCTCGAGGAGAAGGCGGCCCGGGCGAGGGGACGAGCCGCCGTCGACATCCTCCTCTACGCCCTGGCCCGGCCCTCGCCCCGACTTGCGAACCTGGCCTCTCGGGCCGGGGGGTTCAAGCTCTTCCTCAGCCCCACCACCGGGGTCCCGGACCCCCCGCCGGCGGGGGAGGTACCTACGCTGCTCGCGGAGCTAGCCACTCTCGGGCTCCCTCTCACCGTGCACGCGGAGGACCCGAGCCGATTCTCGGCGGCCCAGTCGGTGCTCGACCCGGTCGGGTGGAACGCCCACCGGCCTCCGTCGGCGGAGGAGGCGGCCGTCGATCGGCTGCTTCCCCCGCCCCCGGCGCTGCGGCTCCATGTGGCCCACGTCACGACCCCGAGCTCGGCCGCGCGTCTGCGCGAGGCCGGTGCCTCGTTCGAGGCGACCCCGCACCACCTCCTCCTGAGCGAGCGATCCGGTCGCTCGGCCTACTCGAAGGTCAACCCGCCG